>Ga0307515_10002944_pt1 | contig 36105 bp, 14 predicted proteins | sample 17_EM_MG_FD_194513 | JGI IMG/M metagenome (GOLD analysis project Ga0307515, IMG submission 194513) | Populus trichocarpa ectomycorrhiza microbial communities from riparian zone in the Pacific Northwest, United States - 17_EM | ecosystem: Host-associated > Plants > Roots > Unclassified | place... | reverse complement strand
GCTCCTATCCTTCAAATATCCCCCTAGAAAACACAGCGCAGAAGATTAGCTTGATCCCCTCCACGCCGATCCTGAGAATCCTGTTCGAAGCGCGAAAACAGCGCACGTTCTGCCTATTTGTACGCTAGCTCACTGAAACAGCTATTAAACCACATTTGTGACTTTACAGGAGTACATGACATCCTTGTGGTAAAGACTTCTTGCCTTCTTATCTTAAGTTCGTTTCTATATATAGCGCTCTTCAGCGAGAAATGAATGCTCATTGTCAGCTAGAAACATATTTCCAATTCCTGAGATCATCTAAAATCCGTCCCTCAGTTTCAGCCCTCATGGCCTCCTCCTTGGCCTCATTTTTGCCGGTCAAGCGTTCACAGCATACAACCTCACGTCCCCCGAGCAGCTTAACATTAAGCCAGGTTGTGGTGAGCTGCGGTTGCGACTAAATTGGAATCTGGAGACGTCCCGGTCCGGCGCCTCCAGCCTGTTTTACGGCCCATGGGTGTTTCCTAGGGGCAACCGCTCGACCTGGACTTCCAATTCTGGCCTTCCCTCGGGGGATCCAGCAGACCCTGAAAGCAGAGCACCCGATTCTGGGTCTAAGACTGGGGCGAGTCCAACTCCAGTCTAACTGCCTCCGATATAACAAGAGTACAGTAGCTTGCAAAATCGGCTTCACCTTTTGCGCACGCAAAGATTAATTCAAACCCCTGTCGTACAAGGGATCCCTGACATGAGTCTGGCCAATCGTCGAGGGAAATGCACAAGGCGTCAAGAGCTGGCTATTCTGCAGAGTTCAAGCGGAAAGTGTTGCATATTGGCAGTCTTGGCAATGAACAATGCGACAGCGGGCGGCTCACTTAATCTTGATTTTCGCAGCACTTTCGCAGCACTTTCGCAGAGTGTAATATCTTTTACGCGTGATGGCTTTCTCACGTGCATTACCAAGGCGAATCCGTAAGCAGAGGCTAGTATGAGCGCTTCTTGTGGCGCATATGAACCAATAGCATCCACTCCATACGAAATTTCACCTTTCTGGACTCTTCTGGCAATTGTTCTTGACGCATTCTGGACATGCTGCATCGATGAAATAGGCACATGCCCGAAATTCCAAGTCTCCAGACGATGCATGCTCCTCCCGGCCAATTTCTACAAAAGCCGTGGCTTGGGGAGCTTTATTAGACTAGAGCTCTAGAAAATTTTAAACTATTTACTCGGCAACTCCATCGCGCGGGTCTACTATACAGGCAACTAAAAACACCCTTCTACCCTTTTGTCATTTAGCCTCGAAGAATGTATGTTCTTGTATTCATGCTAATGTGCGATCTAAGACGCTAATTGACATAGGAAATCCACATTCGTGGCTACCGCAGCAGCGATGTCAATGCTGTATCTGAAAAGTGCCATTGCTGGCACAGTCAGCTGCCGCGCATTAAATCTTGAAGGATTCGGTTACAGCGTATTTACCATAGATGGTGAACATTGCAGAACCGTGCAAGGAACACCTTGTTGGATAGGTTTCAACCACCGCATAACACTCCGTGGTGGAGGCAATTGCGAAGGCACCGTATATTGGGTCAGTTCATTCTCCATCCAAATTGTATGGGCATTCAAGTCCCTGAACGAAGCATTTCGCGGAATGAGAAGAACCCAAGACTGTATACTAATCCCCCTCTCAGATGGATGAAAACCACCACATGAACACCAAGGCAGCGAATGGATGGCGGCAATGGTGCTGGCCCGAGAATTGGGGAGAGGTAAGGATATAACCAAGATCTACCAACTACCAAGTTTGCAGAAGTGGCTAACAACTCTATTAAGTGCTTTGAGGGAGGTAATGCGGGAGGTAAGGAATATGAATGCGAATGCACTACCAACGATCAATGCACTGCTGATAATTGCGGGTACTGGGACACACCTGAACAGGGGTTGTTAACCCAGTAGAGACTTATTGTACGTATATTTATTGACAATATGACAATTCCCAGATGAGGTACAGGAAAGATGGATAAGTTGTGGGCTGTCGACAGCCGCTATCATGAAACTGCAAGCTTCGGGTGTGCGCCACGGCGGGCGTTTTTAGGACAGACGCTCCACGTTTGGCTTGGACTCCCTTGACCCTTTCCATTCCTACGGTCATCTTCCTGCATCGCTTATCAGCCCGTCGAACTTGCCGACTACCAAACGACGAAGTGAGAAAGCTGCTAGACTGGGAGAAAGCGCGAGACTTACGTATTTGCTGATAATCTTCTTTAGGGCAGAAGACAGTATTGACCAGGGGAATATACTATTGATATCCTTTTTAATATTTCTTAGCTTCGGATTAGGGAACCTCATGATTAATCTGATGATGTCGCATTTATCCTTTGCCCTGGAAACCGTGTAAGGTTTAAAGCCCTCCAGATTGCGCCGATGCGGTTCTTCTCCTCTAAGGTGAAACGCATACCAAAGAGTGCTTCAAGCAGTGCGATAGTGTTGACACTTGTCACAAAGCATTGGCCTTTCTTCTCCCAAAGGATACAACTGACGCACGGGTTGTTCGGCGACCGCTCTTCAGATAAAACGGCTTTGAAATAGTGCTGCCGCTTTGAGTCCGCTGGAACTCGGCCGGCCGTCTTTTGGCCGCCTTTTCTTCCTTGGTCCAGTACGAATGCGGTGGAGGTTAGCGGCTTAGAGACTCTTACAATCACAACTCGCCAATGCAATCTCGCACCCAGAACTTCCGTGCCATGTGGGTGAAGTACCCTTCCGTCGCTGCCTCCATGGCGCCTTTCTTTCTGTGCTCGTCAAGCCTAATATTCTGTAGCTCTTGCTCGGCAGCAGAAATACTGCTTCTGGTCGAAATGCTTGGCCCACCTTGCTATGAACCTCTTCTCCGTGTTCTCAGTTTCCGTGGCAATCTGAACTACCATCTGGTAGAGGAACTTGATTATGCTGTCTTCGAATGCCTTACCGGGGTCTCCTGTCCCGATCGAAATAAAGCACTTGACCAATAGCTTCAGGTCTCCAGTTTCCGAGTACCAGATGTTCGACGCCTCTCCCTTCACTTCGTCAACTAGATTGTTTGCGCCTAGCCCACCATCCGCAAAGGAGTGCCTCCAATGCTGACCGGTTCAAAGAAGGTCGTGGCGGCCGACGTCGGAAGGGCGGCCTGGCATATCGTCGGGTAGGCTCTAGCTTCGAAGACGGATAATGTCTTTCGTGTCGCGGTCGGCAGTACAAACAAAACTAGTATTGTTAGAATGGGAACTTCTCGGTCAACAGAACACTTACGTTTTACATCCGCGCTCAGTCTCGTCGTCAAGCAGGTCCATCTCGAGCTGGCCGAGCATGATCGCAATGAGACTGTTTCGACGATCAGTTCGCCGCACTTACCACGGTCGAGTACTAGTGCCTCCAATAAGGTCGAAAACCTCGTATGCTTCACCACAGGAAGGTTGCTCTTCTTTCGCTTGTAGTTCAGCCGATCCATGATACTTTTTCAAGATATAGAGCGTCGGCAGTCCTCGTTCGTCCCCGCCGTTGAGGGACAACAGACATAGGCCCGTACTGTCAAGAGGATTGGCTCTCTGCCGTGCTTGGCCGAGGTTGCTTGCTCCGTAACTCACTCAGAATTAGAGTCTTGCTTGCTCTGAGCTTGTTCTTTCGAGACTTCAGAGTGAAAGCCTGGCGCAGAAAGAGCGCTGGCCTGCTGAGGGCGGCCACCGGAAAGCAAAATAGTGGAGAGCAATCAGGCTGAGATGACGGCTTCGTCGCCTTGCCTTCAAGTCCATCCTTACATTACTGAGCGGCCGGCAGCTTAGTCTCCGCTTTGGTGCCACAGCACCTGCGCCCCGCAAGCAGTCGCTCTCAATCGTTCGCTCTCAAGCGTGTCCGCTTCTTCCTCTCCATGGTAGAAGACACGTGACTTATCGCTGCTCCGAACTACATGACCTTGTCAGGTGTTACCGAGAGTTATTATATATTTTATTGGTGCAATAGATTCTTTAGGTAATCGTATCTATATATTTATAGATTGTAACCCCCTATTAAGAATACCAGGGGGCGAGATACATCGTCGTAGAACGTAAGTTAGATTTTAAAAATAAATCTTTATAGATTTTAACCAAAACCGACCGATTGCCTATATCTAACTTCTCATAAAATAGAGTTACAATATCGCCGCAATATCGAGGCAATAGAGAAAATAAAGAGCTTTTAGCTCGTAGTATTTTAGGGATAATTAGACGTAGAGAAATATGTAAGGTATGGCAGTGAGGCAAAATTGCGTCAAAATTGCGACAAAATACCAACCATAAATGCGACCGACTGCCCATGTCTAATATTTTATATAATATAGCTACGACATCATTTTTTGATGCAATGGATAGAGAAGCTAAAGGGCTTCTACCTTGTAGTATTTTTATAATAACTAGACGTTATAAAATGGTTGAGATACAGCAGTGAAAAAGGTGATTTTTGGTGCATTTTGACGCACCAAAGCTGCGACCGTAAGCCTCAGACTCTCGGTGGAAAATTCGGTTGGCTGATAAGGGGCAGTATGCCCGCACGTGCGCGTAGTGCACGTACCAACCGTCCACCGAGAGTCTGATTTATGAGATAAGTCAGGTGCATCTAATGTCAAGATCGTGATTCCAAACATTGCAGCAACGCTTGACTGAAGGTTCACTGGAGCAGCATCAAAACTGGCCAAACACCTGATATGGCGCCGAACTTAGCGACCTCACAGTAAGATCCGCGATGTACAGCTCCAAAAACGCATCTTAGGAGTTGACCATCCTCACACTTCATCATCCTCCGTAGCTGAATGGGAAACAGCAAGAAGATGCTGGTGTGTCGATCTAAGAAGCTGTGCTAATAAAGCGACGCCCATAAGCTCTCGGGCCCTCGGTGGGGGGTTCGTTGGCTAATAAGGAGCAGTATGCCTGCACATGCGCGTAGTACACGTACCAACGGTCCACTGGGGTCTGATTCATGAGAGAAGGGAAATCATAAAATTGGCCGACGCGCTTGATAAACGCTAGAAAAGGCCCTTAGACGCGATTCCGGCGGTTAGGTTGCGGGCCGACTAAAAATCCACATCCGCACTAACGGAATCAAGTAAACTGAGATGATGATGCGGCTGATTGTATCTCCGGCTGTACTTAACCAAATACCGTTAGATTCCCGAAACGCAAGTTATAGCCAATAATTTCAGATCGTCGACCTTGAGCTAAGAGACAGCTGCCCTTTTCTTTAAGTATGTTGATAAGCCATCTAGATCGGAGTCGGGAAGATCGCCTTCTGCACTGGCCAATTAACATCACGTGTTTCCGGCCAGGACTCACATTGCCCCGGGCGTTGTTACTCTCCGTTTACTGGCACTATTTACTAGCAATGAAACGAAAAGCTACTTTCATTGGATAACCTGGTTGAATGAACTGGAAATATATACGCTATTGAAGACGCTGCAATGAGTTCTGTAAGGGTTTCTAAAGAATTCAGATGCTACCAATTTTACAGCATCCTGGAATGAAGACAGGCCTTCTTTAGTATACACCTTGAAGAACTGTGATTCGAGATAGTCATTGGTGGAGAGATTCTAGTGTAATTCTAAAAATTGTCACCTCCTGTTTACAAATGTTAGGAAAACCGAAAAGGGACTCCTTTTGTGCCCACACAACGGACTCAAAGGCTCATGATATCGAAACAATTAGCCAATCTATTTATAAATCCCTTGTATAAAAAAACCTCGTAGTGTGGCGTCTGTTATATGAGCATGTCGCATTGTAGTTATCCAGGTCCTACGGTTATCGATAAAGGACCAGCCAATCGGAGAACCCAGTTCAATGCAAGTGCCCAATCAAATCCAGTAGCGAATTCTCTAAGACGGATAAGCATCCGCGCCATCACGTTAGTGAAAGTTACGGCCAAAAAAAAAATTTCAAACATCGCTCTTCTAAAGAAGGTTTCCTAAGTATTTTTTAACCCTGTATACCGGCCACTATTTTTATGGCTTCTTCATTATTAAGGAGAAGGATAAATGCTAATAGTTCTGCACCACTCTAACTAGCCTAAAAATTAAAGACTTTTATTATGCGGAAACTTAGGAAGGCCTTTTAAACGATCTGTTTATAGCTGGCTTGTATCTCACGGGCTGCCTACGGCCTCACAGGTGAAGTAATTTCCTCTGATATTTGTTGATCGTCCCGGGGTTCGTGAAAGCTCACCAGCGACCCAGAATGAGGTAACCCATCGTAGAATCCTCCTGACAGGCAATGAGTTGCCGGAAGTCCGGAAATTAAACTCAATTCCTTGCTAGTTTGGAAAAATTTCGAGGTCTTTATTCTTAGCCATTGCACGAAAGATTAGATGGCTCCCATAGAGATTCTCTCTCATATTTCTACACCGGGAAGACAACAAAGAAGCCGAGACAGCATGGGCCTGAATCCAAGGATTTGGTGACACTTCTAAGCTGCGCTATGTTGGGATTACGCGATATCTTACGCAAGAACAAGGGTGACGGTAAACACTTATAATCTCGTGGCGGATGTCGTCAGCATCTTCTTTTGAAAGGCCGCAGTAGTCTCTCCCGCGTCTAATCTGAGACGCGGCTTCATATCTGCATCGTCGTCATTGGTTGGGTGACGCAAGCAAATAGAACAGAGGAACACTCGAGAATTATAAAAAGTGCATATATGAACGTTTATATTTTCAAGTATAATAGAAGGCGCAAACATCAGAGAACATTGGCATATGGTAAACGCCCGGAAATAAAGCCAAATAAAGCCAACCCCTTGCTAAAGAAACGTTGAACGTGCTCCAAGCTGAATGTTGACAGATGCAGACTGTACTCCCTAAATTTCCTAGGTACGGTATCTCAGCCTGCTGCAGATGGCGCATATCTACACGGCTAGAGTCAATACCCTGAGTATCAGAATTACCAAATGCGGTCCTGGACTAGGGGTGGTGGCGTCGCAATCCTAAAAGTGTTCGTGTTCGGACTGGCTAGATGCTAAGCCTCCTCAGGATCCCCCCAGATTTGGATGGCGCAGCAGCCTTGTCGCTGTAGAGTCGTCGCGACTTGACGCCTAAGGGGCAGCTCAGCTCACATTAATAGTGGGAGAGTCTCAGGGCGCGGTGACCGAATATCTGCTAAGTTTCATGAGCATTACTACTGCTTGTGATCCGTATGACGGCGATGACGGTTACAGTTGCTTATTAGAACTTCATGCCGCACATTCGATGAACAACTCTCGTTCCTTTAATCTCCCTTGATCGTTGCGAGACACGCGTTTTTCTGAAGACCTTGCTGCATTACCCAGTCGCTTTCTTAGAGATGATCATCACCTTGGCCTGCTTCATTTTACTATAACCCGGCAGTGTCCCCGTTTCCGTCGCCTTCCGTCTTCGAATCTGACACGCTGCGATCTAGAGGCGCTATCTGCTAAAAGCACTCAGGTGAGCTTGAAGTGGCATGCTATTAACGGGCGGAAGATAAATGCTGACACGGCAGATCTAGGAAAAGCTATTTCGCCAAGAGACAGGTACGTCGATCCGCCGATGAATTTCCACATCCCACCTTCCTATAACCAAACCTCATGAGACCGCCACAAGCAACAGCTCTCCGCTGCAGACATATTCGAAGTCACTATATTCTGGTGGATAAGGGCTGATTTAATTTTCTTCAGACCTTCGAATACCCGCAACGATGAGTTACCAGCAGGGTCAGCAAAGACCCCTCCTTGGGGCAACCTTCATTCCCGGCGGCTTCGATGACTACTATATACCCGCGCCGTCGCCCGAAGTTGTGTCTCCAGCTCCTCAGCGGTTTGTGTACCTGTACTGTATATAATAGAAAGACTCCGCTGACTTTGATTGTGTCAACTAGAATAATGCCTGAGGTCCCAGAGAATATGCAGGAAAACATTGCACATCTTGAGTTAGAAGCAAACCAGCCTCGAACCTTAGCTGGCCCTGCCCCGCCAGCCTCGCAAACACATAATCAGCCTCCTCCGAATGCTTTTCCTCCTCGAACTTCTAGCTATCAGCAGGCACAGCCACTCAGCGGAGCGCCACCCGCAACGCCAACTGGACCACCGGCCGCGGCAGCGAACTATCCAGCGAGACACTCAAGCATATCCTCAACATACAAACAGCCCCCAAGCGTAGCAGTACAACCGGTACAGACACAAGTCAAACAAAGTCATGATTATAACCAATTTGCGAATGCTCCTGATTTACCTAATTTTTCCCCCTTCCCAAAGCTACAACAGCAACTTCCTAATGTACCACCCACCGACGACGAAAAAGAAGCGGTGTTGGAAAATGCGAGAGTACCGGTTTTAAATTCAAATGACCCAGAGATGCAGTTGGCTTGGGCGCAAGATGCTTTGGCATACGTGGACGTAGCGATGCTTCATGAGCAGCGCTTGGCAGAGAGTCAACCCGCAAGGCCTGCGACTCCTCAGGTGGAGCATCAATTGCGTGTAGATGCTATGAACGTGGTATCCTTTCTTGCTGACCAACATCATCCAAAAGCAGAATTCATGAAGGGCATGTGGCTAGAATTTGGAAAGTTCAGCCTGAGGGTTGACAAAAAGGAGGCATTTAGGTGTTATTCTCGAGCAGCAGACAAAGGTTACGCAAGGGCAGAATACCGGATTGGCATGCAATTTGAACAGTCTAATGATCCCGTTAAAGCACTCATACATTACAAGAGGGGTTCGGAAGCTGGGGATTCTGCATCGAACTACCGTCTTGGGATGATGACTTTGCTTGGTCAACATGGCCAACTGCAGGATTACGCGAAAGGTGTTCAACTTATCAGATTGGCAGCGCAAACTGCAGACGAAAACGCCCCTCAGGGTGCCTATGTGTTGGGAATGCTTCAAGCTCGAGAATTACTACAGATCAACGTCCCTGAAATATTCTTACCATACGACGAGAAAGCTGCGAGAACAAACATTGAGAAGGCTGCTTATCTAGGATTTGCAAAAGCCCAGCTGAAGATGGGTTCCGCATACGAATTATGTACACTTGGGTGCGACTTCAATCCGGCATTATCACTGCATTACAATGCTCTTGCTGCTCGTCAAGGAGAACCCGAAGCAGACATGTCGATCAGTAAATGGTTTCTCTGTGGCTTCGAAGGGGTTTTCCAAAAGAACGAAGAGCTGGCATACACATACGCCCAGCGCGCCGCCCAGGCGGGCCTCGCAACCGCTGAATTTGCCATGGGATACTTTAATGAAATCGGCATGTACGTGCCTGTAAACCTGGAAAAAGCAATGGAATGGTACGAGAAGGCTGCGCGGGCTGGCAACAAAGATGCTCCCTCGAGGATTGAGAGTATTTCGAAGTCGAAAACCCTCTCGAAGAAAGATCATGAAGATGTAGCGATATCGAGGATAAAATCCCAGTACGGTTCTATGCGTGGACAGCGTCCGACGAGATTAAAGACTGCTGCGCCGCAATTACCTTCTATTGTCGATGACAGTCCTTCCGACTACGGATCAGACGCGTCCGTGTCTTCTCCAGTCGACTCTCACCTTCCAAACCGCAACGCTACCACCACCCCATACCCTCTGTCGGACAAGCCACCTGCGGTAGCTCCGTTGGGCCCTATGGCTCCTTTGGGCGCTGCCGCTCCTGGAAATCCTTACGACAGGACAGCAACAGTAACGCCATATCCAATTGGTGATGGACCTCCTCGTGCGGCCACAAGACCGAGTCTGGCAGGCGGGTTCGCCCCGGAAATACGATCATCTTCGGCCGCGCCACGAGATCCTCGGCCTGCATCGGCCTTTAATGTTAATCCGAACATCTATCGTCCAGATAACGGAGGTCCTCCTGGTGGACGAATGGGCCCTCCAGGACCGGGAAATATGGGCCAACTGCCCCTACGGCCATATACAAGTGTGGAGAACGTGGGCGGAGGAAGAGGCCGAGTACCGAGTGGCCAGCGTGTGCCCTCTGGCGGCCTTCCGCCAGGACCTGGAGCATACCGTCAACCTGGAGGACCAAGTGTAGATCGGCCCGAGCCGCTTAGCCCACCTCGAGGAAATGACAGGACTCCGCCACAACGGCCTGATATTGGATATACCGCCCCACCTGATAGTAGGAATAGACTACAGAAGGGCGGAAATCCCAATCTGTCAAAACCACAGTCTTCAATCCCCGATATAGGTTATGTGGCACCACTGCAGCCGAAGCAGCCTCCTAAGCCTGCCAATAATCGACCGTCTACTGTTCCACCTCAGGAAAGACCTCCCTCTGCTCGGCCAACCGAGCGTCCCCCTACTGCCGGACCCCAAAGCGGACGACCAGGATCTAGGCCTAATTCTCGACCAGGATCTGGGCCTAATTCTCGACCAGGTTCAGCTGGCCGGCCAACGCATCACGATCCAATGCCGCAGCCACAACCAAAGAACGAACGTCCACCGCAACAGAAACCCGCTGAACCCCCAAAGCCTGCACCCAAGCCTGCACCCAAGCCTGCCGCTCCTGCAGCACCACCAGGCAAAGGTCCCAAGACTTTTGATGAGATGGGTATCAGCGCAGCTAAGAAAGATGAAGAATGCGTAAGTCAATTCTTGCGAACGAGTCGAGACTTTCATTTCACTAACACTGCCTAGATTGTCATGTAAATACAGTGAGGGAACACGGTTGAAGGTTGGCGTATTATATTTGTGAGTTGAGTTGGCATAGCATAGCGGGATTTTGGTCCAGTTGACATGCGGGATGATTTTGATTGCAACTCTTTTGTCTCTATACCCCTAATATAGCCTGTTTTGTTCTTCTAGTGGGAGTAGAGCTTGGCATCAGTTATCTTGCAACTCAAATGATGAAGATTCACGACTTATATAATTCAACATTTCGGTAGACGCATATTTCTATCATAGAGACGTTTTCGTAGGCATAGACTTCTGGTGATATATCGCAATCTCACGTGCTATCGAGTGGTTCGGGTTGCTTGTGTGTCAGTCCCTTGATCTTTTCACCACTTTCAATCTCCATCATTTTACTCTCACCATTTCACTGTTCGTCCGTATACTCCCTGATCAGCCATTATTTCATTACTTTGCGAAGCTACCATCCGCTATCTAATCACTTTACATTGATACTCTGCAGTCATCTCGAAGCTCGAGTGCAGTCAGGATGGCACCACGTAAAGAGAAGGCTGAGAGAGTCTCTGCAGACGCGGCAGCGGATACAATACTCAACTATCTTCGTGAGTAATTCCTGCTTCGCAAATTGCGTCTATGCGATGCTGACGGGAACCGCTCTCAAGGCAAGCAAAAGTCAGTCACATATCGCAATATCTGGCTGTTTTTAGCGTGTCATAGGATGAGTGCTCACTGACGCGTCGTCATCTCTGCCCAGCCGCCCATATTCGGTGAGCAATCTGAGCGGAAGAAGTTTCGTGCACACATCTAACAGCCTAGCTAGGCCACCGACATCTCAGCCAATCTATACAACAAAGTGACCAAAGGTGTTCTCAAAAAACCCTCAGAACACTCCACAATCTATCCAGCTAACATAACCCCGCATCCAGCCGCCGCAGCCAAAATCCTCAAAGACCTCCACGAGCGCAAAGAAATCGAAGGCCGTGCCGCTGGTACCCTTTCCCACCGCCCCATCCAACTCTCCCCTAACCGCTCCCAGGCAAGCAGATCGTCTACCACGCAATCCAGGTCCACTCCTAGCCCATCCCAACTCCGCAACCCTCTCTAACCCACGCCCCAGGACCCCTCTAGCACCGCCTCCCCCGAGCAACTCGCCGAAATCGACGCCACGATCGCGTCCCTCCGTGCCGAAACCGCCGCAGCACTCACAACCGCCAAGTCACTGCGCGCCTCGCTCACGTCTCTCAACACCACGCTCTCGACCACCGAGCTACGCGCGGCCGTCGCTGCGCAGGAGCACGAGAGGGCAGAGCTGCTGGGCCGGCTGGGCGCGCTGCGGGCTGGGGAGGTGCGGCCGGTGGGGAAGGGTGAGAGGGAGGTGGTGGAGCGGGAGTGGGGCGCGTGGCGGAAGGTTAGTCGGGCGAGAGAGCGGATTGTGGGGGATTTGTGGGGGCTTGTGGAGGAGAGTTTGCCCGAGGGAGTGGATAAGGCGGAGCTCAGGGAGAGGTTGGGGTTGGATGAGTGAAGTGGAGTTGCTGGGGAGATACTGGGTGGGTGTGGAATGCTGTTTCTGCGGCGTGATGGACGACGAGGAGTGTTCTCTCATCAGGAAAAGAGAAGAATTTGAGGGTTGTTAAAGGAAGTACAGCGTTGAGGTACTTCCAGTGGGTTACGCAGATCTGCAGAAGATTCAGGGACGCTAGTCTAGTGTCTTTCTTATACCTACAAAGTCTAAAATCGTGCCCGAAACATCTATCGTTCCCAATGAGGTCTAAACCACCCTTACAGATATCATGACAACAGTTCCTCGCTCCACTATATTTCGCAGATACATCAATTCACTAAAGCCAGCATCTCATCATAAAACTCATCGTACACCCCACCTCCCCACCTCCTTCATCGCCTCCTCGCCTCCCTCCGCCAATCGCTCATCCCCCAGCACACCCGCAATACACTTCCACCCATCTCTCCCACCGCCCCATCTCAACACCTCCTCTCTATACCGCTCCCCCCTCTCCCGACTCACGCTCCCATCAGGCGTCTCCTGAAATACCTGACTCCAGATCTTACCCGCAATAGCGCGATCAAACAAATAGCTATAATACGTCGCGCCATACCCAAACAGATGGCCAAAAAACCCCTGCCACGCCGTGCCCTGCGGCTCGGGGATAACCGCATGCGCGTTATAGATATCATGGTAGGTCCGCGTGGAGTCGAAGTCCGACGCGAGCGGCAGGTCGCTGTGGTACGCCTGGTCGAGCATGGCGAGCAAGATCTGGGCCTCGGTCTCGGCGGGCTGCGTGCGCGCGTCGATGGCGAGGCGCTGCTCGAGCGCGGACAGAGGCAGCGGCGCGTCCGTGTCCCAGTGCCGCGCGAACAGCCCCAGCACCGACGGGCAGGATGCGAAGTGCTCCATCAGCACCGAGGGCAGCTCGGCGAAGTCGGTCGCGCAGCGTGTGCCCGAGACGTTTTGCAGTGCGGTGCGTCCCAGGAAGGAGTGCAGTCCGTGGCCCATTTCATGGAAGAGGGTGCGCACGTCGTTGAAGGTCAGGAGGGTTGGGCGCGCCGTGTTGTTGGAGGCAGGGGGTCGCGCGAAGTCGCAGATGAGGGCGATGGTCGGGAGCTGGAAGTACGTGTTTGTGGACTTGTTGTAGGAGACCGACATGCCGTCTGTGGCAGCTTCCAGCGGTGATGGGAACGGGTGCGGCGTGTTGGCTGCTTCGGCGATTTCGCTGGAGGGAATTTCCCGTGAGCAGCGCAGGGTGAAGTGGGCCGGGTTAGGAGTTTTGCCTGGCCGGGAGAAGAGGTCGCAGTAGAGCACTGCGATGTGTCCTTCGGTGTCGGAGACTACGTCGAGGCGCCGTACGTCGTCGTTCCAGGTCTCGCCAGGGAGGGTCTCGCGTGGGACGAGACGAATGCCATATAGACGGTTGAAGAGGCGGGACAGGCCCTGCATAACGGTGCCCAGGGAGAAGTAGGCAGAGAGGAAGTCTGGGGAGCGGAGTTTAGTGTCCATGGTCGAGACAAGGCGATGGGTATAGTAGAATTTGTCCCATGCATTAATCCTATCCGCAAAGCTCCCTCCGTGGGCATCAGATTTCTTGAGTTCCATCAATTCCTCAAGTTCGTCTTGGACTTGGTGATGATTGTCTGGTATCAGAGCATTGAGGAATTGGTTCACGGCTTCCGGGGTCTGCGCCATCTTATCTGAGAGGGCCATGTGGGAGAATGTTTTATAGCCAGAGAGTTTTGCAAGTTCCGCGCGGTCCTTCAACATCTTCTCCAGCCGCTGGATGCTCGCCTTAGACGCCGTCCTTACGGCCATATATATGTCTCTCCTGACGTCTGCGTCTTCCACGTACCGCAGAGCCATCTGCGCTGACATATCCATAGTGGGTATTTTGACTTGGCCCCATTTTGTTAATGCCCTGGCCATGTTAGGCTCCATGCCCCTCATCCTGTTGCTTTCAAAACTCAGATAGGGCTTCTCTGGTGTCATATAGTCCACAAACTCGGTCCCTGTATGAGCAATTTCATTTGATAGCTCCACAAACTTCTGCCTGTCTCCATCTGGTAAGTCAATGGCAGACTTAGAAAAATCTCGCATCAGCATCTTTGCGACCACCTTCTCTTGCTCACCCCAGGACTCTTGCACCTCCGGTATCGCGGCGGCCTTCTTCAGCTGGTCATTCAGCGCCGTGGTAGTGTTGAGCTTGTTCATATACTCAAACATCATAGCATATGCCTGCGTCGCCGCCGCTTGTATCCTCCTATCTGGGTGCGTGGCGCGGACGAAGTCCGCCAGGTCAATAACCCGACATAGCAGGTCGCTGAGCCTATCCAGGTCCCTCGCAAGGCTCTTGTATTCTTCAACTGTGCTGGCAGCAACTACGCTGTCCACTATTTTTTCACATTTTAGAACGGTAATCTCGGCGAAGCGTTGGAAGCCTTCGGGGTGTGTTAAGTAGCGGTTTTGAAATAGGCCAGCGGATTTCTTCAAGAGCTGTGTTTTTTTTTGCGAGAATTCTCTCCAGAAGTTCTGCGAATCGAATATCTGCCGTAGTATGCGATCATCGTGGTTCGCATCTGGAGTCCCGAAGCCTCGAAGGTTACCTGGAGTCGGCGCAAGTGGTACAGAGTCTTGTGCCGAACTAGCAGCGGCAAGGCTGCTATTATATCGGCGCTGCCGCTGCAGGCGGAGGCACTGGGAGCAAGTCCATGATGATGGCGGCCGCCCGAGGCGTTTGAGCATGTCGAAGATGGCTTCGAGGGTGGATTGTCGGCGGAGCACTGGAAGGCGGCGATACCGCTAGATACGAAAAATAAAGTAACTTTTATGCCGAGCTTAGTGTTACATACATACATGTACATGTGCAAGTCCGTGCCCGGCTGGCTATCGAGAAAGTCACCTTTCTCACCCGATCAAGCTCTCCCCACGCCAATTGACAACCCATCCCGTCCGCGATGGCCTTCAGACCTCTCCTACGGCAGGTGAGTACCTTATTCTTATGACAACGGCAATTGCTGACATTCTCCAGCGCACCGTGATTCCCGCGATGACTGCTGCCGTGTCTGCTGGTCTAATCCTATATCCATCCCGCTACGCCGACGCCGAAGAACCACCTTCCAAAGACTCTATAGTAAGATACTGACCAGAAAACCGCTCTAAAATATCCTAATACTGAAGCTCACCCAGATCCAGTTCCCCCGAAAGCCAATCTACGATGACGCACCCCTCACACACACCCCCAAACGCACATCCTCACCCTCTCTCCTAACGGACTCCTCCCGACCCACTCCCACCGACCAACTGGCCTCGCAAATCGCTCGCGTCCGACTGACACTCTACCACCAAGCCACGAAAGCCGAAGACACGCTGAACGCAGCCCTAACCAAAACCCTGAAACTCGAGCACTCCTTCACCTCGACGATCCGCTCGCTAGCGCCGCCAAAAGAGTCCAACGAGCAGCTGCTCCCAGGCTCGCTCTACGTGCTCGTCAGCGCCATGGCCGGCTCGATCGTGGCCCGCAACCGCAACATCCTACTGCGGGCTTCCGTGCCCGTGGCCATCGGGCTCGGCACCGCCTACGCTGTGCTGCCGCTCACCATGCGCAACGTCGGCAGCCTGGTCTGGACGTATGAGGAGCGCTTCCCCGCGCTCGCCGATACCCATCTGCGCACCAAGGCGCGCGTCGAGCACTTCCTGCAGACCGGCAAGGCCCACAGCCAGATGACGGTCGGGATGGTGCAGGATAAGGTTGCTGAGGTGAGGGAGCAGATCGAGGGATGGGTGAAGAAGGGGAAATAAATAAGATGTGGTTGGATTAGGGTGGTTCCTTGGGCGTATGTAACACTATTTTGATAGAGCGAATGTGACTGGTGTAGAGAAGGAAAATGTACTTTCTATTACTTTCCAAAGTAGCTAAGTCACCATACTATTCTCTGGGTCTTGCAAGAGATCTGGAGTCATGTTGAATGTTTTATTGTACAGGACCTGTAGCCAGCTTCGAAAGGCTTACCGAGGCACTGTATGATTAAGATATCAACTCAGCAACGTCCCCAATTACTTGAACCAATGGCATTTATGAAACTGATGCAGTCCTGAACACCTCAACGTAAATTCTACTTGTCTACAACCTAGCTAGAAATCCGAGTCTAGAAAATTTAACTAACATCTAGATTTCCTTATCTGAATAAACATAACTAGGCCCCAAGAATTAATCCAATCACATATCCGCAGAGCCCTTTGTCTCAACATGGCCTCCTAAATGCAGTCTTAATAGATGTATTCTCCCTAGACAAGCAACCCAAGGCTAATCGGCTGGTATATATACACTCACACACTCGCACTCTCAAAACCCCAGCCGCAAACCCCTCTGATATGCCCTCCCAAAAGCCCACGGATAAAGATTATTACCAAACCAGCCCGACCTAGGCCAGGACCGCGCTGACCGCATCTCCGCACAAAAAGAGAAGCCCGCTCTTACATCACCTTGAACGCACAAAAAAGCCGTAGCCCCAAAAAAAAAGCGATGAAAAATAAAGAGAAGAAGAATTTTACTAGAAAAAAATCATTACGCTTCCAAGTCACCCAAAAGCCTCTTTTAAGAATACAAACTCGTCCTCCCAAGCCCCGGGGGGGGGGGTTATTCCGAGGCCAGCTAGCCAGCCATCCAGGCTACTCGCACCTCGAACCCCCCTTTTTGGTTTCAACCAGTGGAAAATATTTTAGTCGATCACGACGACGTCGTGCTCGCTCAGATGGCCCTTCGTCTCGGACTTCACGGCGACCTCGTTCCCCTTCATGCTCGTGTCGCCCGGCACGGCCGCCGGTGCCTCGATGGCGGACCCTCGGACTACCTCGTCGAGCAGCTTGACGGCCTCCTCTACGGCCTCCAGCCCCGCTACGATCCCCGTCCGCACCCCGATCCAGTCGTTGCCCTGATTTCTGTACAGCTTTTTCAGCGCCGTGGCCAACGCCTCTGACCGCACGACGGCTCTGGGCCGCTCGGGCGTGGGCCGCTCGGGCGCGGGCCGCTCGTCTGGTGGCTTTTTGTTGTTGTCGTCGATGTGCCACTTCAGCGCGTCGTGCTGGACATTGAGCCGGATGTCGAAGGAGCAGAGCGGGTTGTTGTATGTGAGGCGGTAGTAGTAGACATCATGGGGGTGGATGGCCGGGTTGGCAGTCAGGCCGGGGTTGGCGGCTTCCATGGCATCGAAGCAGCGGAGGAGCGGGAGTGTGGAGATGAGGCAGCGGGTGAAGTTGTCGAGGCCGACGCCAACGGCGGCCGAGTTTGTTTGCTTGTCGTTCATGAGCGCGGAGAGGAGCGTGCGGATGCGTTGGTGCGGGTTCTCTGGCGCGAGCTGGAGCCGGATAGGCGCGCCGGAGTTAAATAGGACGGTGGCGGTCAGCGTGGCGCTATAGCGGAAGACGACTTTGGTTAGGGAGACGGTTTCACAGACTAGTTTGCGCTTCTGCAGGATCGTGACGAAGTTCCGGAGCTGCTCGATGTCACGAAGACGTTCGATCAAAGGATCCACGAACGAAGCGCCGAAGGAAGTTCGAAGGAGGATCGAAAAGCCTCCCTTGTCACGGAAGGCAACGTCAACATCGTTAGAAGTCGTTAGTAGCTTACTAAGGCTTGTCGTCATGTCCTTGGCCATGGTGCCTAGTACTACATGCCGGACCTGGCCTTGGCTAGCGTCGAAGCCGTGGTGGACCAATCTCAAACCCTCCTGTGCCCACTTATTCTGTCTCATTCCATCCTGGGCAAGTAAAGCAGGAGTTTTAATGAATAGCATTGGGATTTGAAGGCCAGTCTGAGGGTTTGCTGTGCCATTAGAAGACGGGAGAGGTTGCATCCGTATGCTGAAAGGTATGTTTCGTTCCCTGAGAACGCGAATCGTCGCAGAAAAGGATATTTTCGCTACGGCTATTCGCTCAATCCTACTTAACACAATGCGGGAGACTGGCTCCCTTCTTTGGAGCTCTAGGTTGATGCGAATTTGTTTAGCTGTCAGGATCGAACCCCCGGTGACTTCGTCTTCTAATTCAACGATCCACCATGATTCGCCTGTTAGGTTAATAACTGCAGCTAAAGCCCATTTTGAAGTCCAGCCTTGTCCTCGGAAGAATGTTTGTCGTATCACATCCTGTTCGAATGCCGCTTTGATAGCATCGTTCTTGAGATTCAAGTTGCTCAACTTCGTCCAACCCAGCTGCTGCGCTTGTCTCTCGATGGAGTTCTGAAGCGTGGAGCAAAGCAATGAGCTGATCCTCGAGCTAGGATCGGTGATTGGTTCTTTAGAATAATTGATTTCGTGCTCTGTGCGAGCCGAAATAGCAGTACAGGGTCGGAACGCAAACCTTCCTGTTACAGGGTGGATTAGGACAGTTATTTTGTTCATCGGATTGCCCAAAGCTGCGTCCAGGATGCAATCGGACGGTTCAGAATCAGAAGTAGTCGCTCTTGCCGATAAGTTCGGATTTGCTTGGGCAGACGTAATGAGTCGATCTTGTAGGGTCTCTAAGATATGACTTGTGTGGAGGGCGATCACTTTTCTTAGCATCTGCTCCATAGACAGTGCTCCCCAATCGAAGGTCAAAGTAGTGTCTTTGACTTCAATCCCTTGGCGAAACCAACGAACGGCTAACTGTGATGTTCCAGGGCCCCTCCAGGAAGCCTTTCCATTTCTAGATTTTCCACTCATGATACCGATCTCTATCCAGCTCTTACCCCCGGGCACATCGGTCCAGTACTGCACGACGAGTGACCTGCGGACGGGCTCTACTCTTATTGAGCCAGCCCAATTCGCCGCACTCAATTCGAAGGCCTGTGCTTTCAGAACAGCGATCTTGTGAGTAAGAACAAAATTATGAAGCAAATCGTAACAGCCACTTAATCCAGAGGTTGCCAGAGAATGATTCGCCTGGTATTCGATGATCCCCCTAAATTGGCTATCCGGTATTTCTGGCGCTGGGGAAAACAAGAGCCGAATGTCAATAAAGTACCAGGGAGTCGAAGTATCTTCACTTGATGCAGATACGTCAAGCTCGAATTCGGAAGGGATGACAAAAGTTGCCCTCCCTGATGCGACGCTCCAGTTTTTCAGATTCCGCGGTAGTTCCTCATGTAAGTTTAATCTAATGGAGAGCAGAGTATTGATATTCCTTAGCAACCTAAGGGTCTTTTGCGGAGAGAGCGGTTCCGGGGGGATATAATAAGTACTTACGTCCGGCATCCAGGGGGTTTTCCCAGTTGACAGAACTTCTAAGGCAGTCTTTATATCTGGATTGGATATTTTTGCTCCAGCCATTTGAAGTTTCAAGTCGCCCACCCAATATGCTGCATGATCATAACATTCCTCTTGCTCTCTAGTCCATGCCACAACATCAATCAGTTTCCCAACTTCTTCCGCTTGCCTGCCCCATTGTGATAACACCAGCAGTTTGATGAATCTTGTCCGCTGGTCATCCGCAAACCTCATCATCATGATTTTCTTGTGAACATTGTTTGTGGAAGTGTTCCCAGCCCCATTAGTCATCGCATGGCTACTGACGCCATTCGTCAGCTGGCCGCCAGGCTGTTGAGACACTGGCATCTCTGCCATTCTTGTGAGTAATTCCGAAAGGCTGTTAAAGCATTCTTGCGCAACACGAGTGAGGAGCTTCGAAAAAGGCTGATACGTCTCGGTGATATGCCGAATCTCCGGTGGAAGGTCTAAAAGTGAGGACGGTATGTCTACCTGACCAGCGGTATAGAGGTGTTTGCCGTTGACTGTGGCTGCGTTGTTTGCCTCCGCGGGTCCATCAAGCCGAGGGATAGCTCGGTCTCCGTTCACCATAGTCTTCATATCGCTAAACGATGCCACTGGGTTGCCATTACGATCCTGGGCCTCTTTGACACCTCCAGCGCCTTCCGCGCCATTCTGATTCATGATGAGAATTCCTGGCATACTCCTCTTCCCACTTTCCAATTCCCCGGCGCGCTCGCCGCTCCTGCCGCTTTCTGGCTTCACCACCGAGCCTCCCGCCCCTTCTCCGTTTTTCGGGCCCGCCGACTGTATCTTGATCTATGTTGTGAGGCGCGCGGAGATGAAGAATCGGGGGTGGAGGAGAGGCCGTCAAACTCGTTGCCCTTTGTCGCAAGCAATGAAACAGAGCGAAATACTGAAAGCAAGCAGTGAAGCGACTAATAGATTCCGAAAAGGAGAGAGTGAGGGAGAGTAGGGCCCTTGGAAAGACAGATGGGAAGGTTGCGCAGGAGGAAAGGGTCCACCTGGTCTATCTCATTTCTCAGGCTTCACGGCTCAGAGGTGAGGCGAAGGGAAGGCGGTTTGTATGCAGCGGCGGATATTTGCTCAGAGGTTAAGTGAGGCGAGGAGTGATAGGTAGGGAGGGCTTCGGCGGGTGTATGCGACGTAGTGAGAGGACGATGCGTGTGTGAGCGGGAGGGAGAGGGCTTGTTCCGTTCAACGTTCGCGACGCCGACGGGCAGGGTTCAACAAAACTCTTGGCCTGCCAGTCGTTCAGGAATTTGCTCCGATAAACAAAGAGATTGAGGACAATGCTGCCCGCCCACAGCGAAGATTCCAGCAGCAGTGTCAGAGCAGTTATGCCGTTATTGGTATTTTTCGGTGTTGGAAGACAAGCATATTACTTTGGCAAATTCTCTGGGTGATTGCCAAATGCTGTTATGTATGCAGCCTGCTCCGAGGCGGGCCTGGCTGAGGTGTCGGTTACGTTGCCGGTGCTGAAATCCCTACGAAAGGGCGTGGAGGGCTACTCAGCAGCACGCCAAGCCTAAGGAATTATGCTGAAGAGCGTCGTTATTGCATGGTGAAGGCGACTGGACGAGGTGGTAGAAGGCCTTATATCGCTATTCTATAACACTCTTGTGCATATCTCTCTCAAAGCCATCCACAAAGCCCTGCGCACCGCAGAGACCAGCAGTTGCTCCTGATTAGGCGTAGGCAGGCAAGCAGCATAACCGACACGCATCTTGAGAGCACACCTAGTGCTGGAGTTCGCGGCAAGCTTCAGCCATTTTCGGGCCAGCTCAGGGTTTTACATCATAGCGCATGTAAGAGGACCTTAGTGTAGACGCCCAATCAAGCTTTCTAGACTCTTATACCTAGCAGCATAGAGACAAATGGCTCTGATTTGAGAGAGCTGTAAGGCCAAATGCCATCGTGGTCCAGAGAGACATGGCCGACTATTTAGGGCTGGTCAAAGGACAAAATCACCTGCCAATAAACTCAACAAACTCCCCCCAACTCCCCTGCTATCACACAGCGGCTTCCTCTATCATCTCCACCTCCTTCGAGCATCCCTCGAGGAGCAGACTCACTTCCATCATGAACGAATCCATATGATCTTCGTGCTGCCTGTTCATCCCTCCCAGCCAATCATAGCGGTGCTAGTCAACTGTGACTGGAGCTATGGCGCCTAGAGTTCCATCACTGCCCCCGCAACGGCTCTTCCGGCCTGAGTTATCCAGGGATCCCTCCGCATACTACAAAGCCTCCGTTCCATCATCATCGCAGTCCAACGAAGCGGATGACGAGCAAAGCATCTCCGACCTGTCCTCCACTATGGGTCCTGATGCGCGTCGCCGGCCTCGGCACTACGCTGGGGAGGATACACGATTGACGAGTAGGAAGGAGCTATCAGGTTTCTATGTGTATGGCTGGGCAGCTGAGGTTCGCTCTCCAACATCTGCATTATTTCCAACACAACTGTACTAACCATAGGAACAGGTCTTCGTCGTTTGCGGAATCGGTAAGCTTCAATTAGCACTCCAGTCACCTCTTCCTTAACGCCTCAATCCAAGCGTCGAAGTTGGATCGCGATACTTAGGCAACCCTAACCAAAAAAAACTGCTTACGCACCGTGATGCTCACTGCTGAGGACTTCAATAGGCTCCTTCATTCCTATCACCCTCGAACAACTTGCGCGAGAACGAGGAGTGCTGCTCTCGGATAGGAAAACACCATGCAGTGCCAGTTTCGATATCAACCCTCCAAGCATAAATATATCCTCTGGCTCCCTCCTATACCGTCTTCCCAATCCAGAAAAGGGACAATGCATTGTCGATATCCTCGGTCTGGAAGTTAATACCGCCAGTTTTGCTATGTACACATTTTCCATCAGCGTTCTCATTCAAGCATTGTTGATCATCTCCATGTCCGGCGCGGCAGATCATGGGCGTTTCCGGAAGACATTTCTGCTTTGGTTTGCATTCATCGGCGCTACTGCTACCATGTTATTTCTTCCCATTGTTCCAAAGGTCTATCTTCTTGGTGCATTACTGGCGATTGTGGCGAATACTTGTTTTGGTGCATCATTTGTTCTGTTGAATTCCTTTTTACCCCTTCTAGTCCGCCATCACCCAACGGTACAGTACTTGTACCCAGATAACTCTGAGGATCCATCTTTTATTGAAGAGGACGATATTGAAGGGTTAAACGAACCCTTGGTCATTCGAGAGGCAAGACATACAAACGAACTCGCAGAAGAGGAGCCTTTACTTGAGGGATTCGCAGACTCCACTACAGCTTTACTATCAGGGCCTAGGTCAGGGGAAGACCTCACTATTCCCAACCCTACGTTTTCGGCTACGCCTTCTCCAGAGTTGGCCCTTTCAACGAAAATATCGTCGTACGGTATAGGAATTGGCTATATTGCTGCGCTACTCCTTCAAACTCTCTCCATTTTTATTGTGATATTCATAAGGTCCTCTACATTCTCGCTTCGCCTGGTTCTCTTCGTCATAGGCGCCTGGTGGTTTGTGTTTACCATTCCGGCAGCCTTATGGCTTAGGCCTCGACCTGGGCCTCCCCTCAATCTTAAGCATGCCAGCAACAGCCGTGCTTGTTTTGCGTACTTCACATATTCGTGGCGATCGCTAGGGAAGACGGTCACGCATGCTCGGCGATTAAAGGATGTCCTGCTCTTCCTTGCTGCCTGGTTCCTGCTTAGCGATAGCATTGCGACAGTGAGTGGAACAGCTGTGCTTTTCGCCAAAACCACTCTTGAGATGAAACCGGCGGCTCTGGCTCTCATAAACGTTATCGCCACAATGTCCGGCATCGTTGGTGCCTTTACGTGGAGTAGACTGTCGATTTGGATGGGCCTCAGACCGAGCCAGACAATTTTAGCCTGCATATGTCTTTTCGAAGTCATTCCCATCTACGGGCTGCTCGGCTTCATTCCCGCCATTCAACGCTTGGGTATATTCGGGTTGCAGCAACCTTGGGAGATGTATCCACTAGGAGCGGTGTACGGATTCGTGCTCGGAGGGCTGTCCTCGTACTGTCGAAGCCTGTTTGGCGAGCTCATTCCCCCGGGGTTCGAGGCTGCGTTTTATGCGCTTTATGCTATCACAGATAAAGGCTCAAGCGTATTCGGTCCTGCTATCGTCGGCGCGATTACCGATGCGTACGGAGAGATTCGACCCGTAAGTGCATTCTATACCCTTCTAGCTTAGTATAGCTTGGTGTGCCAATATCCTAACCCGAATAGGCATTTTGGTTCTTAGCAGTTTTGATTGGGTTACCGTTTCCCATTATGCTTTTTGTTGATGTTGAGCGGGGAAGAGCTGAGGGCATGGCTTTGGCGAGAGAGTTGGAAGGCACGACTAATGTCATGAACTCGCCAGAGAACAATAGCAGTGAGAGCGATATTCAGAGAAATCTGATGGACGAGGATGTACCTGAATATAGTGAAGAGAATTAGTGATGGCCGATGCGCCATTTTACTTCCTGGTTGAATTTATACTGCACTCGACGTTTGTTGGTGCTTTTTACACTTCTTGAACGCGTTGAAAGACTTTGGAGAGAGTTATGTAGTTCTAGCCCAAAGATCGCATATCCCTAACCGGTTATGCGGATCACCTGCATGCAAAGCGTAGTTAGTGGATGTCTCTCAAGTGGCGCCGATTGTCCCGGATCTGAACTACGGTACGCCTCAGCCTATTCAAGATTCTGCCTTTCTCTCTATTTCACCTACACAGATTCACAATGTTTAAAGAGCGCAAATCCATTTTCTTGTAATGACCGAAGCCAACCCGGAGCCTCGAAACTAGGCTGCGGAGTAGTAACTTTTCGAAAACACACTTTGGCATGTTTAAACGCCTGCGCAAGCACATCATAACTTAGGCCCAGTTCGGTGAAGGGCTTATAGGTGTCTACGCCCACAGTATAGATGCCATCATAGGAAAAAATAGGCTAGATATAAAACTAAAATGGATAATATATAGTCTTTCTTAGACGGAGTAGATATAGTATAATCTATATACTCCGGACAGCAAGTAGAGTTTGTATAAAAACGATATATAAGAAGTATTAGAACGAATATAGGATAAATAAGGAGATATTTTAGTCTCTAATAGAATAATACGAGCTATCCCTTAACCCGTTCGAATTCGTCCAACGGTATCGATAAGGATCCAGCCAATCAGAGTAGCTAGATCGTTGCCAGTGCTCGGATATATAAACTGGTGATAATCGTCTATGAGGAAGGGTTTGAACTTCGGCGACTCCCAAGGCTAAGGGAGAGGATTCTTCGCAATCCGATCAGGGGGAACCTTATATTGGGTAGGCTGAACAATATCCAGGTCATTATAAGCACGATTAGACGGCATGGTAGCGGTGTAATTGATTGATGAAATATATCCCTTAACACGCTAGTTTGCGTCCTACAGTTATCGATAAGAACTACCCAATCAGATTACTTAAATAAGGCTATACGCGTTGTTTTGATTCGGTGCTCTGCACGGTTAGGACGCAAGCGTGTTAAGGGATAAGACCTATCGCGTACTTTCAGAACCGGTGTTCGAAAGTACGCGTTGGACGCCAACGGGTTAAGGGATAGACATCACCTAAATTATCGAGAGTATACAGGTTTTGGATAGGGACGTCTTGGAACTTGAAAAAATTCTGGATAATGACGGTCGGATAAGGGATGGTAAGAAGCACAATCACCGAACATGCATGATGCATCTGTGCCAGCTCAATGGCTGGAAGTTGACGAGGTGAGTGGTCGGTTGGTCAAGGCGGCAGCGGAGTGGGGCAACGGATTCTGGACTTCGACCAATGAATGATTGGAGCGGCGCCAGTGACCAGTTGGCAGCGAACCATCAGAACGAGCCCTGCAGAGACCAAAATCTGGGCTACGCAACCACTATGCGCATTTAGGCAATCTTAGAATCCAGAATCTGAAAACTTCTACCTCAATTCACGTAGTTATAGCGGGCATGCATCCTGCCCGGCTCAAGTTTAGAAAATCCAACCGAGCCTCAGGACAAGTCGTTGTTATTTTCTCCCATCAATTTCACACATTGCACCATGTCCAGCTTTATCAGCGATAGCGGTCCCTCTGATTGTGAGTGGGATCGCTTCAAGGAGACTATACGATCCCTATATCTCACCGAGAACCGAAAACTCGAAGGTTTAGGAGGGGTCAGAAATGAAATGGAGGAGAGGCACCAATTCTTTGCGAGGTAAGAAACGATTTAGTCAAAGCTCTACTGTACAAGTCTAAATAAATGTTAGCAAAGCTCAATACGAAGGGCGTTTAAGAAAGTGGGGGTTTCGCAAGTACAAAACGAAGGAGGACTGGAAAACTATTCGTCGGGAAATTGAAAAGAGAAACAGACAGCGTAAAGCCAGTGATGTCTACTTTTGTGGTAAACTTATTTCAGCGAAAAAGGTCAGGAAAGAGACCTCACGGTACGGCCCTATGTCAATCGTCGAGATGTATACTCAGGGTAACCGACTGCCTCCCCTCCAGACCTTTCCGCCGCTAATAGTGAGACAGCACCGACTCCGCAATTACCTCCTGGTGTCACAATTCGCACACCACCTCCGGCGAACATCGCAAGTTTTCCAGTCAATAACCTCCGCACACTCACCCCAATCAACACTGTGCCTATTCTGATTGATAACCTTCCTCTGTTTCAATTCGAAAATGTGGTTAGACTTTTTGGTACGTTATACGGAAACCGTTGTATGAATTCCTGTTTTTGTGGCTTTAAGAGACTTTCCTCTAGTGCAACTGTCCAAGTGAGAGCCAAATTGTCCTGCTAATATCTCCTCCGCTTTTCTGTCTCTCTTCAACCCATATAAATAGTTCCGTTCTTGAACCGCTGACTTACATAAAATTTACAGAAACTGCACTTATGCCGAAAGGGTTTCGCTCCAGTTTAGTGAAACATTTCACGGACACATTTGATCCAGCTGGAAGTGGTTCATTCGGTATGATAGTCAAAGCTATAATGCCCGATGCGGAAAATCCCGCAGAGACGATATCACAACAAAGTGATCAAGGCTCAATGCTGGAGTTGTTGAAACTAACGATTTTCTTAATCTCCAACAAAATGTGCAATTTCAACGATTCCGCCACTCAAGAGATTTACCAGTGGTTGCGGAAGCAAACCAATATCCGCGCCCTCGAAAATATTTTGTCGACCAAAGGCCGGACGACTGAGGCACTCGCAGAGAATCTGTTCCCACTCGCCATCAATGCTGAAGATGTGAGCGTTGTCAAGATGTTATTGAAGATGGGTTTAGATCCTAATCAACAGCTCTGTAACCTAATGACCCCTTTGCAGCGCGTTTGCCAGCTAGGCAATCTAGAGCTAGCACAAAGTCTTATAGAGGCTGGAGCAAATGTCAACAAGACATACAAGACATCCACTAGATCACGCAGCGCGTTGCAGCTTGCTATTGACAGCAGTCTACAAACCGACAAACCCGTCAATATTGAGCTTGTGCGAATTTTGGTCAGCGCCGGAGCAGAGGTTAACCCAAAGGATGAGCTCAGGGATTTTTATGCTTTTTCTCCGCTCTACGAAGCTGCCCGGCTAGGCCACGTTGAATTGGTTGACCTCCTTATTTCCGCAGGCGCCAATGTCAACTCTCGGGCCAATATATGTTCTGCCCTTATAGTATCTATAATATCCAAGAATCCTGATGAGAATGTCATGGCTATTGTCCGGAGTCTTTTGGATGCTGGTGCAGATGCGAACGCCGCAGACCCTCCTTCTGTCAATGGTCTCGACTTTAATTTTGGCCGCAAATCCATAACGGCCCTAGGAGTTGCTGTGGAAAGAGGAAAAATTGAGTTAGTCCAACTTCTGTTGCATGCCGGGGCACGTGTTTGCGAGTCCTCGTTGGGATCGGCCGTGGGAACAGGTGACTTGAACATGGTAGATATACTTCTCCAGGCTGGAGCTCGCATAACCAATGCCGTCTTGGAAAAAGCAGCTGGGGAAGCTGATATCAAGCTTCTGGAATTCCTTCTCGATACTTTACAAAGCGTCGAACTCAACAAGAAATATCGAAACATTGCGCTTATAGGAGCCATTAGTTGCGGAAAACTCGATAAAATTAATGCGCTGATGGATTCTGGAGCTCAGCTCATTGGCGGTCATAGACTAGCTAGCGCAATTGAGTGCGCATCTTGGAGAGGGGATATTCGTGTCATTCGTTTACTCCTCGATGATGGATCCAGATATCGCGCTACCGCCGTTGAATGGCTGGGAGGATCACTTCGGGCTGCCATTTCTGCAGGCAAAGATGCGATTACAGCTGAATTGCTTGCTGCATGTGCGGATGTGGATAATCAAAAAGGGCATGCAGTTTTGGCAGCAATACATTGGAAGGACGCCGATCTGGTCCAAAAACTGCTAAGAGCCGGCGCATCCGTGAATCTCGAATGTGACTGTAACTTACCTTATCACTCCACCCATAGCGTACTACCAGCCGTTGTTGATTGGGGAAACTGTTCTGTGATTCGAGATATCATTAATGCTGGGGCCGACGTCGACTCGGCACCACATCATGAGAAGCTATCAGAATTTGACCGCCCCGAAGCAATAAGAACAGCTCTTACTACAGCGGTAATGAAGAAAGATATCCCGATAGTACAGCTCTTGATTGATGCTGGCGCCGATGTCAACAACCCTACCTCGAAGGTTTATGGCACAACAGCTCTCGAGGCCGCAGTCCAGAACAATGACACTAATATGGCCCATTTCCTCATCAATCTCGGAGCAGACCCAAATAACGAAGGAGCGCTATTGCAAGCAGCTATTTTGGGTAACGTAGGGTTGATACAGTTACTCCTTGGAGCGCGTTCTAGACCATACGCACATTTCAGGAAAGATTACGGCTGTCCTACACTACAAATAGCTATGAGGTTAAAAAAGAGGGAAATTATTGAGACACTCCTCGGGAATAGAATTGCAGTGGATATGATGGTTCGCCGGCAAACTCTAGGAGCAGAGGTAGTCGAGTCTTATCAATTCGCTATAGCGGCTGCTCTGGGAATGTCAAGGAAAGAATACGACAGAAGATTCATGGACAGAGATTGGCTACGCCTTGGAGAGTCTGCTCTAGGAACATCAATCAAAGAAGACAAAAGTACAGATCTATGGATGGTTCGAATGATTTTGCGTGCAGGCGCGAACCCCAATAACATCGTGACCGAAGATCCAAAACACAATGCTCTCTTGGCAGCAATAAAGATGAACAAAGCGCCCCTAGTCCAACTGCTGTTGGACGCAGGTGCAGAAGCGAACTCGGCAGCTACCGCAGGAATACGACACACTCCTCTACAGTTAGCAGCTGAGAAAGGGAATATGGAGATTGTCCAGATGCTCCTCAAACTTGACGCTGATGTAAATGCGCCTCCAGCAGATAGATACGGAGCGACCGCGCTTCAGTTCGCCGCAATAGGTGGATATATTGGTCTTGCTTGCCTACTGTTGAAAGAGGGCGCAGAGGTCAACGCAGCGCCTGCGAAGGTTGGTGGTAGAACCGCGCTGGAAGGTGCAGCGGAACACGGCCGTATTGACATGTTGCAACTACTCCTCAATGCTGGGGCTGGGATCACTGGCCCTGGTAGCTATCATTATGTAAGAGCAATGAATTTTGCGTCGGAAAAGGGTCATGGTGCTGCACGTAGACTTCTTGAGTCATATAGTGCTCTGTGGTCCGAGGATGTTTTTGAGCCGGCGGAAATTGACGGAAAAGATTGTGGAAGTTTAGAAGATTTACAGTTCTAGCTTCAGGTAATGTGGCCACTTAGTCAATCAAGCAATGTTGTTATAGAACCATGGATCTCAACATGGTTAGCGGGCACTCCCGGTTATTATATCATATTTCGTGTATGGACGAAATACGTGTTCCTTCTTTTCTTGTAAACGCGCTTTCCTTTCGTAGATACTTTCTTTGTAGTGGCTGTCTAAGCGGTAGTTCGACTAATAGACTTGTCTGGTCAGTCTTGCAAGCCTATGTATTGCGACTAATATTGTCTCTGCGAACTAGTAGATCTCTTGCATGCGCCCCAAGTGCCAGCCGTAGTGGCAAGTACTACCGATCGTGCCAATTTAAATAATAAGTAGATTTAAGCTATGGTATCTACTAGTGTTTTATCCCATAACGGAATCTTGTCACTAGCGCCGTCCGGATGTGCCCGTATTGCCTCAAATGTTCTCGAAATAGTCGAATAATGTTTCGTGGCTTGAATGATAGGAGCCATTTGAAGTTTGATGGTGTTTAGGAACTACCGATGCTTATCTATGGGGTGAGGGCTGGACTTTTGTGATGAGCTTTGAGAACATGCGACAGCCTTATCCACATGTGTAATAGCTAGTGTGACAAATGAAACATAATATCTTATAAGGGTGGTGGTTCTTAGGAAGTGCATTGGGGTTATATCTCTTGCTTAAGTAGGATTATTGGCAGCGGATTGATAATAACAGCAATGCATCCCGCGTCTGGCCTTCAAACTAATTTGGATCTTCCTGAAATTTCCTCAGCATTCTCTTAGTACCGGCTTGGCCTTCACTAGTCTTTCCTATGGGCCTGCTTCTTAGTATCTCAGCACTGAAAGACGCTCGGTCTATGAACCGTATATGTTTGCGCTACAAAAGTCAGTCATCACACCAGCTCTCTCCACTATTTCCTCAGCATACGTACCTTAATACATGTCATAAGTTGTCGAACGTTGAGGTCACTGTCAAGTACCACCTTATGACTCACACCCTGTTTCTTGCCATCGTATATCTTACTATCTATTTTCTATTACCTATTCATTATCTCTCACCGGCTGAGTGGCAATACCGACCGTGGCGATTGAGTAACAGTTACCAAATCGTCGTCAGGGTCGTCGTCAGTCTTTTGACCCTACCTTATGTATATAGAGAGCTTCTAGAGCCAGCTTCAATCGACAGAGTTCTTATGAGTGACTTGTCCGTCCGACATAAGTAATCCCCGGATCACTACCCTTGTACGCCCCCGGAAATGCCAAGGGACTAGTCGGTGGTTGATACACTCATGTAAGTAAGGTGACTGGAAGCCACCCTACTAGCTGTATAAGTAGACGGTAGATAGCATGTAATTAAGCAACTTATAACCACATATTTTATCACCTGCAACTGATGGCAACCAGGGTAGAGATGAGTTCCTGGATAGGAAGACGCGGGATGAAGCGCAATAATCTCATGCCGCATAAGGTAATGACTAGGTTTCAAGCAACTAGAGGGTAGTGTATTGAATACCGGCGTTGCCGTTGACTATAAGTGGCGTATCGCCCCAAGTAGGAGCCTCCATGTAAAAATCCACTAACTTTTATAGTTAAATATCTTTACCGCTATAAAAGATATTTAAAAATGAAGTATAAAATTTTGTAGAGAATAACTTATAAAATAACTTTTATATATAAACTTTTATAATAAAGCCAGATATTTTATAGCTATGCACGTACTATAACTTTGGAAATACTTCGTCAAAGCTCCGAAAGTAGAGTTTTTTTATTTTATTTTATATTTTTAACTTATATATCTATTGTGAGGTAAGGATGTAGATAGGGAGTCCAATTGATAGAACAATAGGGTATATTATATGAACAGACGAATCCTTAAGGAAAAGGAGGTGTCTGTGTGCGAGGTAAGGAAGGGTTTTCCCTAGGCGAGTCACCCCTAGGTCGCCCCTGGGTCGCTCATACCGTGCGGCTATATAACTATCTACTCAGGTTTCACCTAATATTATCATAAAAATATATGTTGTTATTAAGCTATTGTTGGTATGCATTAATAACGTGCAGAATACATATATCGTAATAATATGTACTATACGGTGTTGTTAGTAGATTCTTGTCGTTCTATCTACACGTCCTAATAATACATATACGCAACTCGCGTAGATCACGTGCTCTACGCACGTAATACATGAAATGAATATCTACCAACACTAGAGCAACTCTGAAGGAAACCAAATCGTACTATTTCCGTTATTTGTAGCGTATACATAATAACTAGCTCTTCCGTCCATAATATATAGTAGCTTCTCCTTTAATCCTATCCCAGTTATATAACGCTTATAACGGCTTATATAAATACCGTTAACTTAGTTACTTAGTTAATATATACACGGAGTAGAATAGGATTTGGGTAATAGTCCTGGCAGAGCTTAGTAGGATTTAGTGGACTTAGCAGAATATAGCAGAATGCCGTAGATTGCCGTTAGATTATTATAGATTGCCGTTAGATTATTATTAGATTGCCGTTTTATAGTTAGTCTCTAATTGCTAAGTTAGTAGAAATAGGTGGACGTGTATAAGGTATTGCGGGGGTGTCCTATAATAATTACTATCCGATAAAGATACTAAACTAAGAAAAAAAAAGAGAAGAAGAAGGATCATTAGGGGTAGTAGGTAGATATCGCAAGGGCTACTAAGGCGCTAGTAGTAAGCGAGCTAATGGCAATTTTCTATACCGGGTATGGAAAATCCTAATTGGCTAGTTAAATTTAGGGTCTATAGGTAGCGTGCCCTAGTACTATTATAACGCTAAGCCAGATCTAAGTTTATTTATTTAACCCACTCTATAGCCTACAGTTCTAAGTAATTAGTATTAATTAACTTCTTAAGAGCTATAGATGCCTTACTCTTAGTTATTAAGTCAGCAGGGTTACTATTACCGTTAATCCACTTAACTTCCATAATCTCTTTGCGTTTATATAACTAATAAAGACATATAACGTCTATTATAAGACGTTTCTTTTACGTAGTGCCTAGCTTAACAAAACATTCGTAAAGTAATTTTAAGTCGGTGCAAAGTATAAGTAGAAGTTTAATCTATAGGAGTTGTTTAATAGTTAACTTAATTACGGCGCTAATATTAAATCCATAGGCCATTATATAGAGTTTTAAGGCTAGTACACTTCTAGTAACTCTCTTATATTTAATTAATAACTAGTGGATAATGTTAGCCTTATATAACGCGTCCTTTAATACTAATACGTATCCTATTTATAATAAGAGGTCCTTATTATTGGCAAATAAGGCGTTAGTAAAAGCAAGTAGGCGTAATATATTAATGTCTAATTTAACAAATATAAGGCCTCTTATTAAATTGTTAATCTATAATTATAGTCGTTTATTAAGTGCTATAATATCTTCCTTCTTAGGGTTAATCACCTAGGCGGTAAAGGAGAGATTAAAGGAAGCTTCTGGTTAATATATAGAGGTAATATACGCACCTCTTACGCGTTGCGCAACATATTATTCCTTTATAGTTAGTATATTACGGATAATGCCTCTTAAGCTTATAGTTATAGCTATCTTGCTAAGGTAAACCGTATTTAGGTTCTTATACTAGTATTTCTAGGTTATTATAATATTGCCTTCCTAAGAGAGTTAAATAATACATCTATTAAATTTAAGTAACTGCTTAACCGTAAGCTGCTCGCGCTCTTTTGTGAGAAATTAAGCCTTTTTTAAATATTATTGCTCCGCGTCTATAAAGGTGGTATTAGCTAGGAAGAGAGTATTGTTAATTTAAAGGCCAATAATGCTAAAGTAGTTAGAAGTATTGCTCTATAAGAGGCAAGGGTTATATATTAATAAGTTTATATCTAACTCCTTAATATAATAGTTATAGTAGGTTGTAAACTAGTAATTACCTACTTCTGGAATACCGTATAAAGGCTTAATTACCTTTAGGATAGAGTCCTTTCCGATACCTAGTTAGCTTCCTAATTTATAAGGTAGTCGGATATAGAAGTCTTAATTTAGCTTTATAAGAGACTGGATATACGCCTAAGAGATATCTTATAGGTATAACTATATACCATTACCTTACAGTATCGCTACAATGCATAGAATAAGGCGTTGGCTAACTTATTAAATAGTAGGTAACTAGGTTAGTACAATGCCCTTTTTAAGATCGTTATACGCTTAGACAATAAGTCTTAATTTCTTAAAGGCTTTATTAGTACTAGGGTTCTTAATCTTATCTATAAATTATAAGTTAAAGATTTTAACTCCTACGGGTACGTCTTAAGGGTTAATTATCTTAAATACGCCCTTTTTAATTAGTCCTGTAATTTCCTTTTAACGGGACGTTTTAAACTGCTTGTGGTTACTATCCTCTTATAAAAATACGGTAATATCGGCGGTATTAACGTAAGGGGGATACTTGTGGGGTCTTCCTCTTCCTTAATAAGATAGTTATACTTTTCTAGTTTCGGTAAAGGATAGTTTCTATATAGAGATGGTTTCTATAGACGGTTCGTATATACGGACAGTTTCGTTAACTTAAATATTATTAACTTAGGTACCGTTATCTTAAATATCTTTAACTTAAATATTTCTAGGGTCTATTAAGTATGGTTTAATAGCGGTACTACGGAACTTTGTAGGGCCGCTAGGTAGGTTAACAGCACACATTTCTCCTTTAATATTTAGTAGGCTATATAGTCCTACCTAGTATCTAGATTATCCTATATTACCTTCTCTCTAGACTAGTACTAAAGAGTTAAGGGGTAAATTATAAATTGCGGTAGTGCTGGGGCTATTGCGTATATTAAGTGCATCTGCGACCTAGCGCTCCACTCGTATCCTCTTTACTTCCTCTATAGCTTTCTTAAATACAATCGCACGCTATATTACTATAGGTAAAGGTATATTAGACTCTATTATTTAGGAGTATACTCCAAATACTAATAGCGTAGGTATTAGACCGTCTAGTCCTGCGGAGTTATTAATTACTTTAAAGGCTATTTACAGTGCTATATCCTTATTAATTCCTAAAACCTTAGAAGTAATAATGTGGTATATGCGTTATAAGGGGCTATAGTAACGTTCTACTATGCTAATTAAGTTATAAGCTTTGACCGGTACACTCTTTATAGTAGTGCCTATATTAACCGCGTATTACTTAAACTCTCTACTAATAAAGTTCTTTCCTACGTTATATATAATTACGTTTAGGGGGCCTAGGTATATATTAATCTAGCACGCTTATAACATATCCTATATATACTTAGCACTAATATTCTATAGCTATCTACCTACTTAAAATTAGGTGCCTTTATTAACGATATAAAGTACGGGCTTGCTATTAATATATATAATATTAACAATAATATAGTAGTTAAAATTAATGTCGTCCTTTAAGGTAAATCTAAATCTGCCTAGTAACTTTCCATATTTTTAATAGTATAAGCAGTAGCGGGTAATATGCTTAAGGGTCTTTTAATTAGCATCGTTTTTATAGCCAGCGCGGTCTAATATTCTCTTAAGTCGCTCTACTAATAGATGTCCGAAGCGTTGGTATAGGCGTCACAATTCTACATTAGTTAAGTAGCATAGGTTTTAGTTAAAAGACTCTATAATAAACATATATAACGAGGTATCCTATAGTAGAAATAGGTATCCGAATCGGCGTACGACTAGTACGGTCTTTAAGGGGGTTATTAGGACATTCTTTAGGTTGTTAAAGTATACTTATAAGTTATCTATATCTACTAGGTAAAGTAGGAAAAAGGTGTCAACTTTAACAACGTAGAACTCTACTATACCTATTAGTATAGCTACCTTAATAGAACTAATAGAAGATATAGAACCTATTCCAAACTATACGCTAACTATACCTCTTGTAGACTCGTTTAACTATACTTTATTAATCTTCTAAAGTATAAGAAACTAACTATATCCTACTATAAAACGTTTAGAGGCTCTGGTATTAATTATTACACCTATAAACTTTATAGAGGTATAGCGTGAGGTTATATTATACGTAAACGGGTCTATATTAGTAAGGAATGTATCTATTATAGTATTAATAGTTATAACTGCGTGGCTATAAGCTCTATTAGCCAGTTCTAAAGCTATAGCGGTCGTATTATCTAGTTCAATCTCACCGTACAAAGTATAGTATACTATAGCCTAGTCATCCTCGTTTAGTAGAGTATTAGGGTCTATATCAATTACCAGAGCGTTAAATACGTCAGTAATCTCGTTGTCCTCATTATTATCCTTATTATCGTTGCCTTTGTAGTCTATAATATATTACTTCATTTACTCCTAAAAGCGGTCCTTAAACTTATTTTTAAACTTAGTCTTAGACTCCTCTTACTCCTCCTTAGTATGTTTCTATAAGCAATATCCTTCCTTATTATATATAAAGCAACGTAGTTTCTATTAGTTGCGGTTATACGGGGGGTTGCTGCAGTTGTTACGGTTATTACGGTTATAGTTATTATCTCTTCTATAGAATTGTCGGTCTATAAAGAAAGCTTATATCTTCTCCGCATATTCTTTCTTATATACTATAATAGATAATTAAAGTTTATTAATAAGAGCTCCGAGGTTGTCCGGTGGGTTAGCAACTACATATCTATATACTAGTATTCCCTAGCAAGAAGTAACAATTTTGTTATAGAGGAAGTCTATAGTTTATAAGGTAGGTCTAAGGCCATACTATAGCTAACAAAGTCTATAAATTAGTAATTGGAGGCATTCGCTTATAGACTTGTCTATATTTTCTGCTATTACTATTATAAGTATAATAGTATTCCACTTGTCTAGGTTCTTACGTTAAAATCCTAGTCCTTTAAAGAAATTCTAAAGGTGCTTATAAGCTTTGGCAAATAGTAGACGGGATAGTTAGTTTATATAAAAGTGGTCTAAGGCTAGTCCTTTTAATATAGT
>Ga0307515_10002943_pt1 | contig 36105 bp, 31 predicted proteins | sample 17_EM_MG_FD_194513 | JGI IMG/M metagenome (GOLD analysis project Ga0307515, IMG submission 194513) | Populus trichocarpa ectomycorrhiza microbial communities from riparian zone in the Pacific Northwest, United States - 17_EM | ecosystem: Host-associated > Plants > Roots > Unclassified | place... | reverse complement strand
TCTCTCTTTCTCGTCCACAACTCTACCATCATCGCAAGAACACAAAGTTAAGTCATCCCTCTCTATCTCTCCATGCCATCGTCATGAGTTAACGCTGAGTGCATCATACACCGAGTGCAGCATACACCGAGTACAGCTACACCTAAGATTGTCTGTCGTCCCTTCATTCTCACGATTTCGAGTTGACCCCTGAATGTAGCTTCAGCTTCCGGCGTGCCTCCCTACCGATCGACCGCCACCAGCCAGATCTCCATAAGAGGTTCCAAGGTAAAGTCACCTCGTCACATTCCCACGGTTTCGAGTTAACTAACCGATGAATAGAGTCTCAGCACCTGGCGTGCCTCCCATCGACCGCCTCCAGATCGACCACCTCCAGATCGACCACCTCCAGATCGACCACCTCCAAGTACTCCTCCAATCTCGCTCGATCATAGCCTGCTACAAGTGCATCTCCAAACTCGCTCGATCACGGCCTCCCAGTGCATCTCCAAACTCGATCGATCACGGCCTCCAAGTGCATCTCTCAGTTCACTCGATCTCGGCCTCCCAGTGCATCTCCAAACTCGCTCGATCATGACCTCCCAGTGCATCTCCAAACTCGCTCGATCACGGCCTCCAAGTGCATCTCTGAGTTCACTCAATCTCGGTCTCCAAAGTCGCTCGATCACGGCCTCCCAGTGCATCTCTGAGTTCACTCAATCTCGATCTCCAATTGCATCTCCAAACTCGCGCGATCACAGCCTCCAAGTGCATCTCGGAGATCACTCGATCGTCATTTTCAGGCGCACCTCGAATTGCTCTCAAGCACCGCCTACAGCCAGTCCAGATATACCGTGTGTAGACGGGTAGCTATATAGATACATAGATACATAGATGAGAATTCAAACTGAATACATGAGTTTTAAATATCATTGAACGATTAGTAGTAGCTATGATTTCCAGGCGCACCAGCAGCGTTCCCAAAGAAGAAGTTGTTTTCCCAGACTGCTCTACTGTGATTCGAGGTGCTCCCAGGTGGGCCCGGCACTACATCAGTCCAGTAAACTTGGACCCCTCGCCTGGGCGACGGGCAGCATATAATTCTCCGTCAGAGGGTACGATGTTCCGTCAGAGCCGTCAGAGCCGTCCGGAACACCCGGGTGTTTCTGACGGAAACTAGAGTTGTTGCTGATGCATGTAATATCCTAGGGCCGTGCGGCTACATTGAGCCATAGTCAGATTATCGGCTGCCTATCTTGGCAAAAACGGTTACTACGACACCGCAACTATGTCCTACAAATGAACGTCAACGGAGCGTCAACAACTCCAGGCCGTGCATCCAGGAAAATCCGAGAGCAGTGCGGCGACATTAACACATAATCGAATTATCGGCCATCTTTCTAGGCACAAATGCTTTCGACGACATCTTCACTATGCCCTGAAAATGTGCTTCAACGGGGCATCAACGAATTTTGGCCATGCATCTTGGAAAATCCGAGGGCAGTGTGGCGACATTAACACATAATCGAACTATCGGCCGTCTTTCTAGGCAAAAATGCTTTCGACGACATCGTCACAATGCCCCAAAAATGAGCGTCAACGGAGCGTCAACGACTTTTGGCCATGCATGTTGGAGAATCCGAGGGCAGTGCAGTGACATTAACATATAATTGAACTATCAGCCGTCTTTCTAGGGAAAAATGCTTTCGATGACACCGTGACAATGCCCTCAAAATGAGCGTCAACGGAGTGTTAACGACTTTTGGCCATGCATCTTGGACAATCCTAGGGCGGTGCGGCGACATTAAAACATAATCGAACTATCGGCCGTCTTTCAAGGCAAAAATGCTTTCGACGACATCGTCACTATGCCCCAAGACTGAGCCTCAACGGAGTGTCAACGATTTTAGGACTTCCATCTTGAACAATCAAGGGGCTATGCGACCACAATGATCTACAATCGTAATATTAGCCACCTTTCTAGGCAAATATTCTTATCACAATATCATAACAATGTCCCAAAATGCACGTCAACGGAGCATCAACGATACATGCGCAGGCATCTTAGACAATCTAACCGGAATGGAATGCAGATAAACCACAATGATTGTATCGACAGCCATTATTGGTGAAAATGTAAGCGATGATATCGCGTCCGCCACCTTCAATTCAGCGCCCATGGTGCGTCAAGGCTCCGAACGCTACACAGCAATGAACTGCATTCTGCCGTTCCTGAATGGAGTTTTACGCGGTCAGTCCTTGCAATCTGTCCTTGTATTCAATTTCACAAATATGCATGCAATGTCTTACTGATCTGATTATTTTTCTTGTAGCTGTAGAGTCAATATTTGAGAACCTGTGGTCAGCATTACTGTATCGTTATTTTACTCAGTCTCTCGAGTCAGAAAACCCAGTATCGTAATTTCTACTGCCATGTGCGATACAAGATCTGTGAACACCTCATTGGTCGAGGTTATGGTCTCTTCCAAAAATAAACGTGTATTCATTCGCAATTTGAGCGACCATACATTGGAAATCATTGTTGATGCTTGGTGGGCTTCAATGAATGAAGGGTCGAAGCGGCCGATTGCTTGGAACGATTCAAGACATGCGCCATCGTGGCGATTCTGTTTACACTGCGGGATTGAGGAGACCAGCAGCCCTGGCATCATCTGTATCGTTTGTCATCAAATTCTTCGCCATCCATCAAAACATGGAACCAGCTCAATGGGGAAACACTTGCTGGCAAAAGCTCACATTGCAAAGTTAAACGAATTAACAGAGTCAGAGGTTACTGAATTGACTAGTTCGAGTGTGGATGAAACAGCTTTGGCTATCCTGAAGAGGCGAGGAAGTCAAGGAATCACAATCGTAAGTTTGCAGAGGAAAATCTGATTTGATACTCAGTTACATTCATATTAATTGAAATGACAGACAAAACGTTCCAAACTGGCAGCTAAGTACTTTGAAACTTCTGAATTTCACCAAGACACATGGAATCGCTACCTCATGTTAGGATTTGTTTCGGCACGCATTCCATGGAAAGCTATAACAAATTTTCAACTACCACGGTCATCTAAGGCGTTAAATGACGTCCTAGTCCTACCGTCGGTTACAACCCTTAGTAACATTTGCCGGAGTGAATATGCACCGACTGTGGATACAATGAAGAATCAACTGCCATTACGAAATAAACTTAGTTTAGCTTTGGACGGATGGACTTCAACAAACAAATCAGCCATAACGTCGGTCATTGCATAGGATATGAATCGAAATTGGGCATTGCTTGAAGTTCAACTCGCTTTCGATGAGGTTTATCGCCTGTTCTGTTCCCATTTCGAAAGCTAATGAAGGATGATAGGTCAAGGGCCAACATACTGGAGCAAGGCTAGCTGTATATTAGAAGGACGTGCTGGATCGTTTTGAGCTTACCGATGGCCGTTTACTTGGTATTACAATGGATAATGCTTCCTCAAACCACTGGTTGACACGTGAGCTGCAATGAACACTTGAGGCCTCTGGAATTGAGTGGCCGGCATTCAGGACCCACATACCATGCATGGCGCACATCAAAGAACTGGCTTTAGGTGCATTCATGAGCAGTCTGTGTGGGAAAGGCCACACCAAGTTTTGGGAAGCCCATGAGCGCGATCAGGACTTTGGAGAGAATGCAAGCATGGACATTGGGAAGAGTCAGAGACTTCAAAAAGTGGGCAATGCTAGAATCAAGAAGGTGTCGGCCATGAAACCAGGTTTAGCAAAGATAATTGAGAAAGTACGTATTTCATGATATTTTGAATATCCTGAAGCTGACCTTCATATAGCAGATAATGCTTGCTGTACTAATTACGCTAACACCTGGTCGCCGAAACGAGTTCATTCACTGTCAAACAGCTAAAGTCCGCATTGCAGTACTTCCGATTATGGACGTGAAGACACGTTGGAACTCTACCCTGGAGTGGCTCGAGCGAGCCTACTGATCATGGGAATTCACGCGCGAGTGGCTTCAAAATCCAAAATACAGTGAATACCGGCCACTGTTGATAACTCAGCATTAGCTGACGATTGTCAGGTATGTCATGGAATTATTGAGGCCATTTCGATATTGGACCCTTTGGATGTCGAAGAGGCATACAGTCACATTGCATCACGTCATCACAAGGTACAATGACATGTTCGAACACATGGATAGCGTAATGCAAGCTTTGGCTACGAAGAAGACTCAGTGGAAACACAACTTGTTCTTCGCTGTGAAGTTAGCTCGACAGAAGCTTTCCAAATACTACGCCGAAGTGACTCCAACGACGGGCATGCTGCGTATTTCCGCACCCATCCTTGATCCTTTCTGGAAGTTGCGATCGTGTGGAAAGTGGGACAAGGGAATGGATCCTAACCCTGACGACGAGACATCCTACACTACACAATACCAAGTGGCCATTCTGAAGTATGTGGAGAATGAATACTGTGCCAATCATCGAGGTGTGCCTGGCAATAAACTTGAAACCGTACTGAGCAACCATCTCCTCCCCTCTGTAACGGCATCAGGGTCTTATCAATCATCCTTTGATCCATATGATTTGCCCAGCGATGATGAGGAAAACTCAACGCCTAACAATGTGGCTGAGACGACACCAAGACTCAGCGATTGCCGCCCACTTATTGACCGCCGCCAGGCTCTATTTGAATTCGCCGCCTGAAGCACCAAAGAACTGGGGACAAATTGATCCAAATCCCAATGATTACCACTCCGACCTGATGGAGATTAGAAGTACATTTTGGAGACCAGACATAACTGATTGGTGGTGCCAACAGGAAGAAACGCACTCAAAGTACGCCGATCTCTCCAATGGGGAATGCGACATATTCTCTATCATACTACATGGTGTCGGTGTGGAGGCCAGTTTTTCCCTTGGCCGAGATGTTTTTGGATGGAGGCAGTCAATAACAAAAGGCTAGACCCTTCGCAAGAAAGTCGTTGTAAGGCAGTTTGCTCGTGCCAACACTGGGATTTTGGCAGGCACTGACCCAGAATTGGATACCATGAACACAGAAAACAACTCGGAAATGAAGGAAGAGGCGGAGGAAGGGATATTGAACAGAATGGCCAAATGTTCACAACTTTTTGGAGATGTGGCAGGGCAGCCAAAACCTACGTGCTAACGAGAAGGAATCTTGCGGTCAAATCAAGCAGATGACCGCCGTAGGATACGTTTCGGACATGGAACAGATCGTCAAAGCATCCTGGTCCCTCTTTCAACATGATTGTGCAGCTGCATTTAAATTGTCTGAAAGTTCACCTTTGCCACCACCTTTGTCTGCAAAGGACCTCCCTGGAGGACAAACTCAAATCTTAAATGTCCGCCGAATCCGAAGAATCAACCATCATCCCGTCGAAAGCCACAATGATAGCGCACCTCAAAGCATTCCGGACACCGATGATTGGCTAAACTGGAATCGCGACTTGCATGATCCAATTGACAGCGAAGTGGATTGCGCAGCGGATGATGAATCCGATATAGAGCAGAACAATGGCATCGACGATCCGGAATGCCCAGAGCGGCAGGAGGTGAGCGCCGCGCCAAATGTGCCCGGATTGGTTTGGCCGACCCAGAAGTCAAAGAGACAGGCTGAAAAGTTGTTGGTGACGGTCAATGCAGCAGAAACGCGGAGAAATAAAGGAGGGAAGACAAAGTAGGACAGAATGCGTCAATGGTTCAGCAGCTTTATGTAGCATGACCGAGAGTGTCAGTTCGAGATATAGTATGGGCGACTGGTAAGCAGTAGCGTGTGAATATCGGTTCATAAATACATATATAGCAGGCGCAATGAATCTTTTGGCATGATACATCATTCTCAGTCGTGTGAGAGTGAACAGTGCAAGATGATTATGCCGCTCAGCTTTGCCACAGGGCCGAGGCTTACTCATGCAGAAAGACAACCACCAAAGTCAAATCAGGATGAACACAATTATCGACGGCAGCAGATGATGAATGGACAATACAACAAAACGAGTGTCAACGGAGCATCAATGATTTGAGATCTTGTAAGTTCCGTAATTCACCAGTGACCTGGTCATTGTTATGCATCAGGGACGTATTGGCAGCATTTATTGGCAAAAGAGATAGCAACACGGTCACCGCCGCATTCTTAGCATGAGCGTCAACGGAGCGTCAACAATGTTTGTCTTTGCATCTTTGGTAAATTATGTTCCGATTCGTTGCAGACATCCATTTATCAAACATTGGCAGCCTTTACTGGCAAAAACAACAGCGACACGCTCCCTGCGGCATCCTGAAGATGAGCGTCAACGCAGCGTCAACGATTTTTAGCTTTGCATCTTGGGTAAGTTATGTTCCGATTGATTGCAGACATAAATTTATGAGATATTGGCAGCCTTTACTGGCAAAAACAACAGCGACATGCTCCCTGCGGCATCCGGAAAATGAGCCCCAACGGAGCGTCAACAGTTTTGGGATATGCACATTTCGCAATCAAGGCACCGCGCGGATTTCCGCTTGCATCACTGTATTATTGACCACCTTGCTAGGTAAAAATACCATATATTGAAGGTGAAACACAGATACAAAATTAATCGATATTGCAAACTGCTAAACAAGCAAAAGCACATTGTTGGTTGCTGAAAACGCGATTCTGATAAGATACTATTAACACACTGCAAATACAGGAGCCTTATACGAATCTATGGATGGACCCGCTGGGCGACCCGCATACTACCTGCCCGATTCAGACAGGTTGGGAGTTTACCATGGAACCGTACCCGAGTGGGCAGTTCGGGTTTATTTACGACCCGGACCGCCAATTTGGCAACAGCTTGGTTTGGACCCGGACCGGACCCAAAGTGACAGTCCGGAACCGTTGCTAACACTATTCAAAGGGCCAACCACGTATTCTAATCCTTGATGGGCATGGCTCTCATCCAACATGGCAATTTTTCGATTTTTGCTTGAAAAGAAATATCTATCCTATTTGCCTTCTGCACACTCTACACACATCCTTCAACCTCTAGATGTTGGGCTGTTTGGTCCTCTTTCGCGCTGCTACAGCAATGAACTGGGTATATGGGTTAGAAAAGGAGGAAATGCAATTAAGAAAGAACAGTTTTATAAGTAAGTCCACCTGCTATATCACTTTATACTCCACTCTAACTCTTTTCTACAGCCTTGTCACACGTGCTAGAGCTGCAGCATATACCAAGAACAACATCTTGAGTGCCTTTGAGGCAACTGAGATCTGGCCTCTAAACCCACACAAGGTTTTTCTTCGGCGGTCACGAAATATCACTCGATTTGAATCTCCGCCAGCCACTCCCAATCCACTCCTCAGTGCAACCCCCAGACAGCCCAGAGCTGTAAGCCGATTGGCCCGCAGTGCACTTCACCTTGTCACTCGACAATCATCTTCCTTTCAAGCTGATGGCTCTTGTAGCACAGCTGGGAAGGTCAGCTCAGGGTGCACTTGCCGATAAGGAAATATGAGATGAATTTCTGAGAACACTTCGTTCAGGGGCCAAAGACACCACTGTGGTAGCAGGAAATGACCGCCGCCACCCTGGTAAAGCTCGTGGTTATACAGCTGAGGATGTGGTGCAGCTCAGGGAAGAAAGAGAGAGGCTAGACAGAGAAAAAGTAACCAAAGCCAAAATGCGCCCAGAAAAGGCTGCAGCAAAGGTAGTATCATCTGGAGAGGGATCAAAGAGCTCTAAACATGTGGAAAAGAAGATCATAGGTACCAAGAAGGCACCGGTAATTGTGCTGAGTGATTGGCAGGATGAGGAGGAAGATATGGTGGGTGGAGTGGGGTGGGATGAGGTGGAGAATGGGGGGGAGGAGGACTCTGTTGTATATATTGGTGATATGCTAGACCTAGAGGATGCTATAGAGTATGGAAAAGGGAGAGAAGGGGTTAGTAGTCAACCCCCAGCAGTGACTAGGTCAGGGAGAGTGGTTAAGACAGGTCATCTGGGTCAATAAATACTGCCTGTGGGTGGTGGGTTTCCTAGTCATGGGCGGTCACCCGGTACAATACGTTAACGTACAGTTGGTGTACATAGAGAGCTGCGTGACCAATTTATCGCTGCCTTCAATGGCATACCTTCAAGGTTGAAGAAGGCATTTGTCTGCACAGTCCATGAAATCAAACATGATGATGTCGTCAGATCTGGAATTTTCGGAGATGAATTGCATGATAAAGATCCGCGGGAGTGGTCAAAACAGGCTTTAAAGACTCTAGAGGAGGCTACAGAGTCCTATATGGTTGAGGTAACAGCTGCAGCTTCCTTTTAGCAGCACCAAATAATTTCTTGTAGGTTTTGAACCTGTCAGCTACTATGGCGAGGCGAGGAGGTCGGGTACAGCTGGAATAGTCTGACCTGCGCTTTGCCTTGACAATGGCAAAAATGGCCAAATGAGGGTTGTTGCGCGCAGCAGTAGAGGACTCATAACAACTGATGAAGAAACCTCCAGCCGAAGTCTGAGCAGGGAAGAAGTTAGGAGTTGAGTTTCCTGGGCATATGAAGGGGAAGGCTACGATGGAAAGTCACCCAGCAATGGTGTATAAAGATGGTATGGCCGGCTGCCTTCCATGCCACAATTGTACACCACACAAGCCGCAGCCAGGCTGCAGGCGCAAAGGAACTGCCGCACCTCCACCAGAACCGGCGGCACCTCTGCCCGGAAGGCCATCTCCATCCGGAAGGCCATCTGCCCCACCAGGGGACACTGAGGGAAATGAAAGTGATGAAATCGAAGGTATGCCATCCCAGTGTGTGTATATGCATTTTCCACTTCCAGACACTCAATTTTTCAATCATAATGCATTTGCCATGGATAGCAAGCGCAATACAGATTTCATTCCAGATTTGCTCAATATACTATCAGCTGCATGGAAATACAGCTGACATTGATTTTGAAGATGACAACAGCCTTTTGGGCGAATCTGAGGGTGAGGACAAGAATTGATTGAAAGGAACTGGAGTTTTGAGTATTATCATTATCTACAATTAGCTGACACTTTAAAGTATATTTTAAAGGATATATTTATATGCACAATTAAAGCACAATGTCGTGATAAATAAAAACATAGATGAAGAGGATAGAACAACTGCCAAAACAGAGTAAATGATATTCTATGCCAAAGTGAATGGTTGCATAATGCGGATATGCCTGTGGCAAAATGAGCTTCAACAGAGCGTCAACGATTTTTCGTCGTGCATGTCAGGTTATTAGAATGTTAATTTATCGTTATTATCTATAATCATTGTATTGGCCGCCTTTTTAGGAAAAATAGAATGCTATACTCTCCTTGCCCCATCTTGACAATGAGCGTCAACAAAGCGACAATGTTTTTGGTCTTGAATCATGGGTAATCTTCGTGGTAAATTATCACATACATCTATAAACAATGTTTTGGCAGGCTTTAAATGCTGATAAGCAAGAGGTCGTCCCGCCGCAGCCTCCCAGACAATCACAACTAAATAGATTTTCAATGCTGCAACTCAGTGATCCTGAAAGTTTTAGCCTATAAAACCGGTCAAAAATCCGTATATAGACATTAGCGGCCATCTCGCGCTCTGATTAACGATCCTGCAAGGCCAAAAATTTTTGACGCTCCGTTGCCGCTAATTTTCAAGCTCGGGCAGGGAGCATGTTGCTTTCTTTTCAGCCTGTAAAGCCGGCCAATATATCGCTTATGCATAACACAGCACAACTCAATTTTTAATTACCTGACTTACAGAACTAAAAATTGTTGAGAAACCGTTGACGCTCAATTTCAAGACCGGGCAGGGAGTGTGTTGTTTGCTTAGTAGCCTGTAAAGGCGGCTAATACATCGCTTATGCATAACAAAGGACATATCCCTGTTCAAATACCTGACTTACAAGATTGAAAATCGTTGATGCTTCGTTGACGCTCATTCTCGGAATGGGGCAGGGAGTGTGCATCTCTTGTTTTTAGGTTATAAAGGCGGCCTATCATCCGAAAAGAACAACGGCGTACAACAGTGAATATTTTGTGATTAACAGTACGGAATCTAATTGCGACCGTAAATTGAAAAACCCGAAACACAAACCTGTATATTGGAACCTACGGGTCAAGACAAACCCTACAAAACCCGCCGGTTGACGGGTACAGGTCCGGAATTGGCCTACGAAGACGCTGCGGGTCGCATTTTTGGATGGTTCTGTAACCGAACCGAATTGTATTTCCAGTCCCAACCTGGACCGGTGGCGTGCTACCCGGACCTGTTGCTAACACTAGTCCTGAGGAATTGTTAGTAATCTACAGGTCACAAGGGAATGAATGACTTGCAACTCGCATGTTCTACTCAAGATACATCCTGCTGCATATCGCTGCAAGTTGGAAGTGATTGCAACGGTCCCGCGATTTGCAGTAAGTTGCCCCGATGATGTTTGCTTGTTTCATTGCAGGGATCCATTGAAGTACACAACAGCTGATATCTCGTGTTTGATAGATATAGAAGGAAAATTCTTCGACGGAAAGGTCGTCTGCGGATGTTTGTCTCAACACACAGCCAGGACCTTACATGAAACAAATGCTAACTATCATGTTATAACGTACGATTAGAGTTACTATTCTAACTGAGATGACAGCCAGAACACAGATTTTGCTTTCTTCGAGTTGATCAAACGTAAGAACCTTAACATCAAAGACTCAGGTTGCCTCCATGTGGTCCATATCTTGCAACATCCAACATCTCGCCCAACAACAAGGGCAACACACGATACAATGGTCAAGGCTCCGAAAAAGAACTTTTCCCCACCTCCGGAAGGCAAATACGGCAAATCGACAACGAAGTCCACATGTAGACGTCATCAAGTGAACAAAGGCAGACCGGCTTGGCGTTCAACAGGGTCCGAGCATTGGGAGCATTGCGCAGCGTCTGATCTACAAAGAAGATTGCCCCAGCGAACAGACAGGAACCGAACTTTTTGAGCAATGAAGAGAAACAGAAATGGATCAAGGATGTTGTGTAGAGAGAGACCACTGTGCCAAGAAAGCAAGTTCCTGACCCAGAGACAGCGATTATGCGAGATATGATGACTGCTGCAAACGTGAGCGCAGCAACCAGAAAGCCCGATACAAAGTTTGAAGAGATATTGAATGCTATCGGAGACAGTCTGAGCAATCTTGCCAGTTACTATGATATGCAGGATAGGGAGGACGAGGAAGATGATGAAGATAATACAGAGCTCTGCAAGCTCAGTGATGATGATGAACCTGGATGGGTGATGGACACAATCAATAGAACGGTACAGCACCGCATGGAGTGTTTTCGGCAGAAGCAGATGAGACTTGACGAATTGACCCAACTGGGATGGGGGGACGCTGAGAACTACTTTCGTGAGAGAGATAAGGAGTATGGGACTGCCGAAATGAAGGTTCCGGTGGTTGTCAAGCCCCAAATCGACACAACTGCTGCCACACCATCCTCAAAAACAGTTGGAGAACATATGCAGACTCTTGAGATTGTCCGAGGACAATTGGAAAGGCCGGCAGTGACTTCTCTACCAGGAAGCAGTTGAATGAGGCTGGGTTCGGGAAAACGACAGTCACATAAATTCATACCTGTTCTTTCGCCCGGCACGGCCAATGATTCAATGCCAATTCATGATGCAAATCCTGTCAAACCCGTAAGCTTTTACCCCTGCATAAGGCATCCCTAGTTAATTACCATATCGAAAGTGGATATGGACCAAGATATGGTGATGGAACCCGCGTCGCAGAAGGTATAGATAGCCAAATAGGTAGTTTTGAAGACCTATTGTTTGGAAAAGCATTTTGTGTACCTTCTTTGCTACATGTCAGCTGTTTCCTGATTTCAGTAAACAAATTGTGAGACATGATAATTCATTAGAGTGTGTGCAAGGATCAATCTGGGCATACGAATGATCTTGACAAAAAATCTGGTTGATAGACGGCCAGCAAAAGTGAAATCGGTTTGCCAATTACTGTTCCGTTAGAAAGGATAGTGTAAAATAGGGACCAAATTCATTAACATAATTTCAGTCAGTGATGTCATACGAGTCATAGGACGCGTGGTCAGAGCGTAGTTTGAACCCGGATTAATGGCAGCTGTTATTCAGTATTAGTTCACGCAGCTAACTGCGTAACGGTCCGCTCAGACCTGCTGCACATGGTCGAGATTTTCAGAATTGCATATGGTACATCAAGGAAATCGATGAAAACAAGATGGATAAAGAAAGGTTAGGAAGTCGGGCTCTATATATCTAAAATTAGTTTATGAATGTGTACGCCGTAACCTACCGGGTGAATGTGTCAAAACACGACGGAACTACGTCATTGATCGGACTGATGACATGAATAGTGGTGCCTCAGAAACTGAAACACCTCGATGCTTTTGTATACAAATGATTCTACCCAGAAACGGCTTATTGTCTGTTCATAAGGACAGTATGACTTGCAAGCCGAATGATTGCGCACCAAATGACTGTTGGTATGTCTCCAAGGTGAGCATCAATGGATCGTCAATGGAGCGTCAACGATGTTAGTTTGATCTTTTCGGCAATCAACTGCGTGCATCGGCATATCAATCGAACGAGGAGTTATTGGCCGGCTGTAGATGTTAAACAGCAGGCAACATGCCTCTTGGCGCATCCACGGAATCAGCGTCAACAGCGCGTCACAGATTCCTAGTCTTGCATCTTGGAAAATCAATCGGCGGCGCGACAGCATTAAGCCATAATGGTAGTATGGGCCGCCTTTATAGGCAAAAGGGCCAACAACCATATCGCTACCACCTCCTAAAAATGAGTATCAACGGAGTGTCAACAATTTTTGGTCTTGCATCATGGACAATTCAAGGGCTGTGCAATGGCATACACCCATAATCATAATATTGGCCGCCTTTCTAGGCAAAAATGCTATTAATGATATCGCTGCTATCTCCTAAAAATGAGCGTCCACAGAGTCTCAACCATTCCTGAGCTTGCATCTTGGATTATCAGACAGCAATGGAGTGGTGTTGACCAATAAATGTACTATCGGCCGCCATTATGCGCAAAAATGCTTGTGATAATATCGCAACCGTCTCATCTTTGTATCACCTTGTATTCAACTTCACCAATATGCATGCGATTTGTCAAAGGTCTGACATTTTTATTGTTTGTAGCTCTGAAGTCAATATTTAAGAACCTGCGTTTTACCTCACGAATCCATTGAGAGTCACCCAGATCAAATTACGCAGAGTTCAATTTCCTACTGCAATGTCTGATACAAAATCTCTAAATACCTCATTGCTAGAGGTTATAATATCTTCAAAAAACGAACATGTCTTTAGTTGTGATTCAAGCAACCTTACTTTAGAAATCAGCTTCAATGCTTGGTGGGCTTAAATGAAGGTAGGCTCCAAGCGGCCGATTACATGAAATAACTGCAGATATGCGCCTCAGTGGCGATTCCATGTACATTGCAGAATTGAAGAGACTGGCAGCCCCGACATCGTATGTATCGTTTGTCATCAAGTTCTGCGCCATCCATCAGAACATGGGACCAGTTCAATGGGCAAACCCTTGCTGGCAAAAGCGCATATTGCAATGTTAAACGAATTAACAGTGTCAGAGTAATTGAATTGCCTAGTTCAACGGTTGATGAAACAGCTGTGGCAATACTGATGTGGGAAGGAAGTCGAGATATTCTGATTGTAAGTTCGCAATGCAAAATCAAATTTACCATTCAGGTTTCAAGTATACTTACAGAATTGAAGAACAAAACGTTCTGGACTGGCAGCAAAGGACATTCAAACTTGTGAATTTCACCAAGACACCTGTAAGCGGTACCTCATGTTCAGTTTCATCTTGGAACATAGTCCATGGAACGCAATATCCAACCTCGAGCTACTATGGTCATACAATGCATTACGAAACGAGTTGGTGTTACCATCAGCCAGCACCCTGAGTACCATATGCCGGAGGGAATACACACTGATGGTGGATGCAATTCAGAAGCAATTGCCGTAAAGAATCAAAGATACATTAGATTTGGATGGATGGACATCAACAAACAAATTAGCAATACCGTCGGTCATTGTTTATTATATGGATCTGAATTGGGCTTTACGAGAAGTACAACTGGCTTTCACTGAGGTCGATAGCCCATTCTTTTCGTATTTCAAACGCTGAACTGACTGACGGCCATTTACTTGGAATTACAACCGACAGCGCTTCCGCCAATTACTCAATGACTCGCGAACTACAAACTTCCCTTGAGGCCCCCGGAATTGAGTGGCCCGTGTTGAGAAACCACATACCATGCAAGGTGCACATCATTCAGCTTGCTTTGGGTGCATTCATGAGCAGTCTGAGTGTAAAAGGCCGCACCAAGTCTTGGGCAGCACATGAGCGCAATTAGCAATTTTGAGAGAATGAAAGCACAGATATTTGGAAGAGTCAAAGACTGCACAAAGAGCGCAACGCTAGAATCAACAAGGTGTCGGCCATGAGAAGAGGTTTAGTAAAGATAATTGAGAAAGTACGTATTTGAACATATTATGAAAGTGCTGAAACTGACCTTCATATAGCAGAGAATGCTAGCTGTATTGATTACACTGACACCTGGATGTCGAAACGAGTTTATTGACCGTGAAAAAGCCAAAGTCTGTATTGCAGTACTTCCCATTATGGATGTGAAGACACATTCAAACTCGACACTGGAGTTGCTCGAGCTCGCCTACCGAGTGTCTGAATTCACACGTGAGAGGCTTAACAACCCAACATATAGCAATTACCAGCCACTATTCACAACTCAGGATGAGTGGACTGTTATCAAGTATGCCATGGAGGTTTTACGGCCATTCTGGTACTGGACCGTGTGGATGTCGAAACTGCATACAGTTACTCTGCATCTCCTCTTCACTGTGTATAATGACATGTTTGATCACATGGATGGCATGATGTGAGCTTTGACCAAGAAAATGACACAATGGAAGGAAGACTTATTCTTTGCTGTGAAGTATGTGCAGCAAAAGCTGGCCAAAAATTATACTGAAGTGACTCCAACGACAAGAATGCTCCTCATTTCGGCATATATCATTGATCCTTTCCGGATGTTGCGATCGTTTAGGAAGTGTGGCAAGACAATTGATATTAATACTGAAGATAAGACTTCTTATACTATCCAATACCAGGAGGCCTTTCTGAAGTATGTGGAGAACAAATACTGCCCAAAACATAGACTTTTGCTGGTCACTATGTCCGATAACACTCTGAACAACAATCTGAGCTCCTTCGAAATGGCTTCAAGATCTGCTCAATCTTCTTATAATCCATACAATTTGTGCACTGATGACGATGAATACTTAATGCCTACCAATGTGGCCGAAACGACACCCAATCAAAGCGATTGTGCAGCACGTTCATTGACAGCCACAATGCTCTATTTGAATTCACCTCCTGAATTAACACACAACTAGAGGCAAATGAATCCGAATCTTAATGATTACCACTCCAGCCGAATGGAGATTAGTCGCACATTATTGTTACCGGATATCACCGACTGGTGGCAGCAGCTTGAAGAAACGCACACAAAGTACGCCGCTCTCTGCAATGTGGCACGCGACCTATTGTCTGTCATACCTCACGGTGTCAGAGTGGAGGCCAGTTCCTCACTTGGGTGTGATGTGATCGGGTGGAGGCAGTCGTAATCCACTTGCGAAACTGTTCGCAAAGAACTCGTAGTAAGGCAGTTTGCTCAAGCCAATAGAGGATTACAGGCTGGCGCCGACCAAGTATTGGATCCAAACAGCACTGATAACGACATGCAGATGAAGAGAGAGGCGGAGCAAAAGAAGTTGCACAGAATGGCCAAGGTCCACGACTTTTTGAAGATTTGGCAGGGTAGCAAAACTCTACGAGCTACCCAGAAGGAATCTCGCACTCAAAATGAACAGACGAATGCCGTACGATACATTTCAGATACTGAAGTGATCGTCAAATCATCCGGGTCAAACTTTCATCATGATGGTGCGGCTGCATTTAAATTGTTGGAAAAATGACCTGTGCCACCCAGTTTTTCTGCACAGGACCTGCCTGGAGGACGAACTCATGTATTGAATGTTCGCTGAATCGAACACATCTACCGCCATCCTGCCCATAGTGATGAGAATTGCTCACCTAAAAGCATTTCCGACAACGAAAATTGGCTTAACTGCAATGGGGACTTGGATAATCCAAACGACAGCGAAGATAACTGGGAGGGAGACAATGAATCAGATATGGATCTGGACAACAGCAAGGACAATTCAGAAACCCCGGAGGTGCGGAATGTGAGTGTGGTACTGAATGTTCCTGGATTCATTTGGCCTATACGACAATCAAAGAGGAAGGTAGAAAAGGTATTTCTGACGGCCAATATAATGGAAACGAAGAGGAATAAGGGGATCAAGAACAAGTAGAACAGAATGCGTCAATGTATCAGCAAAAAGTAGTGTTAGCAACGGGTCTGGACCGTCACTACAGGTCTGGGTCCGGATCAGAACCGAATCGTTGCCAAATTTGGCGGTCCGGATTTTCAACACACCCAAACCGTCAATTTGTGTCCGGTTGGATTCAAATTTCCTAACCAGTCTGGATTGGGCGGGTTATCAGTGGGTCGCGCAGCGGGTCCATCTGTAGATTAATATACTGTTCCTGTTTTTGCCGTTGGATAATTGAACATTATTAAAATTAGGTATCTGACAGCCAATAATCTCTTTTTGGATGTTTTGCAATCTGCGACATTGATTATTTTGGAATACGTGTTTTGCCTTCTATCAGTTGCATTTTTGGCTATACAGGCAGTCAATAATTCTGTTATGAGTGCACCGATGAGCACAAAGCCTTGAATATTCAATATGCAAGATCAAATATTGTTGACGCTCCATTGATGCTCTGTTTCATGATAGGGTAAGGTATGTGTGATTTGTTGTTTCAATTGAAAAGGCTGCCACAACGTTGTCTATGAATTGTTACCACATTGCGACACTGCGATTGCCCAAGATTAGTCTTAGCAATGGTTCCGGACCGTCACTTAGGGACCAGGTCCGGGTCGAGACCAAACCGTCGCCAAATTGGCTGTCTGGGTTGTCCATCATCCAGGACTGCCTAGTCGGGTACCGATCCATGGTAAACTCCCAACCCGTCGAATTGGGCGGGTTGTCAGCCAGTCGCCCAGCGGGTCCATCTATAGATTCATATAAGGCTCTTGAATTTGGAGTTTGTTAGTGGTATCTTATCAAAATCGCGTTTTCAGCAACCATTAATGTGCTTTTGCTTGTTTAGCAGTTTGCAATATCGATTAATTTTGTATCTGTGTTTCACCTTCAATATATTGTATTTTTACCTAGCAAGGTGGTCAATAATACAGTGATGCAAGCGGAAATCCGCGCGGTGCCTTGATAGCGAAATGTGCATATCCCACAACTGTTGACGCTCCGTTGGGGCTCATTTTCCAGATGCCGCAGGGAGCAAGGCGCTGTTGATTTCGGCATTAAAGGCTGCCAATATCTCATAACTGGATGTCTGCAACCAATCGGAACATAACTTACTCAAGATGCGAAGCTACAGATCGTTGATGCTGCGTTGCCGCTCATGCAAAGAATGGGGCAGTGACCGTGTTGCTATGTGTTTTGCCAGTACAAGCTGCCAATACATCCGTTGTGCATAACAACGACCAAGTCACTGGTGAATTTCCGTAATTACAACACCACAAATAGTTGACGCTCCGTTGACGCTCGTGCTAAGAATGGGGCCGTGACTGTGTTGTTCTCTCGTTTTCCAATTAAAGCTACCAATATGCCCGTTATGCTTAACAACGACCAAGTCACTTTTGATTTACGGCACTCAAAAGACCACAAATCGTTGATACTCCGTTGACGCTAATGCTAAGAATGGGGAGGTAACCGGGTGGCTATCTCTTTTGCCAATAAAAGCTGCCAATACGTCCGTTATGCATAACAACGACCAAGTCACTGGTGAATCGCCGTACTTATAAGACCACAAATGGTTGACGCTCCGTTGATGCTCATGCCAACAATGGGGCTGTGACCCAGTTGCTATCTCTTTTACTAATATAAGCTGCCAATTCGTCCGTTATGCATAACAACTACTAAGTCATGGGTCACTTACTGAACTTACAACACAACAAATCGTTGACGCTCCATTGACGCTCATTGTATTGTATTGTCATTTCAATATCTGCCGCCATCGATAATTGGGTGCATCCTGATCTGACTTTACCCGTTGTCTTTCTGCTGGATTGAGACTCGGCCCTGTGATAAAGCTGGGCGGCATAATTAACTTGCACCGTTCACTCTCACACGACTAAAAATGATGTATCGTGCCAAAAGATTCATTGTGCCTGCTATCCATCTATTTATGAACCAATATTCACAAGCTGCATACCATTGGCCCAAAGTATATCTCTAACTGAAACTCTCGGTCAAGCTACATAAAGCTGGTGAACCATTGACACATTCTGTCCTACTTTTTCTTCCCTCCTCTATTTCTCTGTGTTTCAACTGCATTGACGGTCAGTAAGACCTTTTCAGCCTGTCGCTTTGACTTCGGTGTCGGCCAAACCAATCTGGGCACGTTTGGGGCAGCGCTCACAACCTGCTGCACTGGGCATTCCAGATCCTGAATGCAATTGTTGTGCTCTATATCAGATTAATTGTCCACTGTGCAATCGTCTTCGCTGTCATTTGGATTGTCCAAGTCGCCAGTCCAGTTTAGCCAATGATAGGTGTCCGAAATGCTTTCAGGTGAGATATCCTCCTCCCTTCCGACTGAATCACGGTTGATTCTCCGCATTCGCCAGACTTTCAAAATTTGAGTTCGTCCTCCAGGGATGTCCTTTGCAGAGAAAGCTGGTCGCAACGGTGATCTTTCAGACAATTCAAATGCAGCTGCACCATCATGTTGAAAGAGTGACCAGGATGCTTTCAGGATCTCTTCCATGTCCGAAATGTATCCTACTGCGGTCATCAGTTGATTTTGAGCGTGAGATTCTTCGTTGGTAGCACGCAGGTTCTGGTTGCCCTGCCACCTCTTTAAAAAGTTGGGAACCAAAGCCATTCCGTGCAATTTCCATTCTTCCACCTCTTTCTACATTTCCGGGTCGTTGTTTGGGTTTGTGGTATCCAATTCTGCGTCAGTGCCGGCCAACATCCCGTGATTGTCTCGAGCATACTACCTTACGATGACCTGCCCGCGCAGAGTCTCGCCTGTGGTTTTTGATGGCCTCCTGCCGATAACATCCCGTCCAAGGGAAATACTGGCCTTCACTCCGACACCATGTGGTATGATAGAGAATATGTCACATGCCACATTGGAGAGATCGGTGTACTGTGAGTGTGTTTCCTCCTGTTGTCGCCACCAATCTGTTATGTCCGGTACCCAAAGCGTACTGCTAGTCTCCATTCGATCGGAGTGGTAAGCATTGAGATTTGGATCAATTTGCACCGAGTTCTTTGGTGCATCTGGCAGCGAATTGATATAGAGCCTGGCGGCGGTCAATGAGCGGGATGCGCGACCACTTCGTCCGGGTGTCGTCTCATGCGCAACGCTAGGCATTGAGTATTCCTCATCATCGCTGGACAAACCATATGCATCAAAGGATGATTGATAGGACCCTGAAGCTGTTTCAGAGGGGACGAGATTGCTGCTCGGTATGGTTTCGAGTTTATTGACCAGCACACATCGATCTTTGGCGCAGTATTCATTCTCCACATACTTCAGAAAAGCCTCTTGGTATTGTGTAGTGTATGATGTTTTGTCCTCAGGACTAATATCCATTCCCTTGTCTCACTTTCTGAACGATAGCAACTTCCTGAAAGGATCAAGGATGTGGGCGGAAATCAGAAGCATGTCCGTCGTTGGACTAACTAATGTGTACTATTAGGAAAGCTCCTGTGGAGCTAACTTCACAGCGAAGAACATGGCTTCCATCACATGAGTCTTCTTCTTCGCCAAAGCTCGCATTACGCCATCCATGTGATCGAACATGTCGTTGTACACTGTGATAATGTGATGCAATGTCAATGTATGCCTTTTCAAAATTCAAAGGGTCCAATATCGAAATGGCCTCAATACTTCCATGTCAGACATGGCAATCGTCCATTCATCTGGAGTCGTGAATCGTGGCCGGTATTCAGCGTATGTTGGGTTTTGAAGCCACTCACGGGTGAATTCCCATACGCGGTAGGCACAATGGAGCAACTCCAGAGTAGAGTCCCATCATGGCTTCACATCTAGTGTTAGCAACGGGTCCGGGTAATCCGCCAGTGGTCCAGGTTTGGACCGCAAAGACGGGTCGGTTCGGTTCCAGAACCGTCCAAACCCTGACCCGCTGACTCATGGCGGGCCAAACCCGGACCCGTACCCATTAACCCGCGGACTTTGCCATGTTCGGCTAGACCTGCCGGTTCCAATCTCCGGTTCTGCGTTTCGCGTTTCATATTTATGGTCGCATTCAGATATGCTACTGTTAATTGTAAAATATTGACATTGGTACGTCACGGTTCATTTTCGACGTATTAGTCGCCTTGATGTGCAGAACAAACATACTCATGCCCCCAAACACAACCTGAAAATGAGCGTCAACAGAGCGTCAACAGAGCGTCAACGATATTTGGTCTTGCAATCTGTTTTGCCTACAATGGCGGCCAATGATTCCTTTATGACTGAACACAACATATCGGAGGTGTGATTTCCCAGGACGCATGAACAAAAATTGTTGACGCTCCATTGACGCTTATTTTCATGATGGGGCAGGGAGGGTATTGCAATCTGTTTTGCCTATAAAGGCGGCCAAAAATACCTCTATGACTGACTACAACCTATCGGAGGTGTGATTTCCCAGGACGCATGACCAAGAATCGTTGACGCTCCGTTGACGCTCATTTTCATGATGGGGCAGGGAGGGTACTGCAATCTATTTTGCCTATAAAGGCGGCCAATAATTGCTTTATAACTGACTACAACCTATCGGAGGCGTGATTTCCCAGGACGCATGACCAAAAATTGTTGACGCTCCGTTGACTCTCATTTTCATGATGGGGCAGGGAGGCTATTGTGATCTGTTTTGACGATACAGGCGGCCAAAAATACCTCTATGACTGATTACAACCTATCGGAGGTGTGCTTTCCCAGAATGCATGACCATAAATCGTTGACGCTGCATTGACGCTCATTTCCATGATGGGGCAGCGAGGGTACTGCAATCTGTTTTGCCTATAATGGCAGCCAATAATTCATTTATAACTGACTACAACCTATCGGAGGAGTGATTTCCCAGGACGCATGACCAAAAATTGTTGACGCTCTGTTGACGCTCATTTTCATGATGGGGCAGGGAGGGTATTGCAATCTGTTTTGCCTATAAAGGACGCCAAAAATTCCTCTGTGACTGACTACAACCTATCGGAGGTGTGATTTCCAAGGACGCATGACCGAAAATCGTTGACGCTCTGTTGACGATCATTTTGCCATGGCTGTATCCGCACTATCCAATCATTTAATTTGGCACACTCCATCATTCACATTGTTTTGGCTGCCTTTCTGGCGGTTTTATTAACTTTCTTCTTGATCACTACGTTGTTCTTTAATAATACATAGATATATTTAATAATAATCTCCAAAATCCCGTGTCTTTCGGTCAATGCTCTTCATCCGTTGCAGGATCGCTCAATCCGCTGCTCTAGTCTTCAAAATGATAGTTAGTTGCATTACCACACCACAGATAGTGTACTAACCTTCATCAGTCAGCATATCTGGATCAAAATTGGTATCGTGCTCGGTTTCCTCGTCATCAAAAATTCCGCACAAGGAAGAGCTGTATGCGAATACGTATATCCGGAGGGCAAAATGACGATTTGGGAAGGTTGAACTTCAGAAGTGTTACCGGTTGGGGCGGGTGGCGTGCCGGGCAGTGGCGGAGTCCGCGCTGGAGTCCGCTCTCTGTGCTGGTCGGGTGGAGATGTACCTGTTCCTTTGCGTCTCCAGCGTGTCTGCAGATTCTCTGCGGTGCCATTTTGGCATGGAAGGCAGCCGGACGTTTGGTTTTGACGAAGCATTGCCGGGTGTCTTTGTATCGCAGCCTTCACTTTTTTGTGCCCAGGAAACTCAACACCTCGCTTCCTCTCTTCTCTCACCTCGGCGCGTGGTTACTTGATGAGATATTTTGTTTCCTAGATTGCGGCGCGCGAAAAGCATTCTTTGGCCATTTTGCCCATATTCAAGGCTAGGCGCATGTCAGACTGTTCCAGCTGTACCCGACCTCCTTGCCTTGCCATAGTTGCAGACATGTTGAAAATCTACAAGACATTAGTTGCTGCTTCTAACAATGAAACTCGGCTGTTACTTCTACCATATATGCCTCCGTAGCCTCCTCTAAGGTGATCAATGCCTGCTTCGTCAACTCACGGGGATGCTCATCAGCAAATTCATCTGCGAAAATCCCAGAGCTGAAGACATCATGATGTTCGATTTCCCGGACTGTGCGGACAAATGCTTTGGTCGACCATGGAGGTTTCCCGTTACGGGCAGCGATACATTCGTTACGTAGCTCTCTACGGACACCCGCTGTACATTATACAGTTAATTGACCACCCTTTGCCTCGATATGGATATACTCCCATCCCACTGCATGCTGCTTCTTATTGTTCCTGCTTGCAGTCTTGCGGACGATTTTTAAATGTGCATCCTGGGTCGTATGTTTGGTGGCTGCATTGGCAGCGTCACCGTGAACAAACTTGTGTCTGCCCTCTTGTTGTGTGCGAAGTATATCCGTATTCGATGTAGCGCCCGCCAATTGGCCGGTAATCGATCCGCTCTCACCTGGCGGTGGTGGATTTCTATCCATGATGTGCTGGTGTGGAACAGGAGAGGAAGATGATAACAAGAGGAAGTGGGAAGCCCTGAGGACTATATAGTTAGTTTCTTGTCAGAATGGAATAAGTAGCAGCCAACATGATCGTTATGCTCAAGATGAATCCTGCTGAGTATGGCTGCAAGTTGCAGGGGTTTCCCACCGCCCCGCAAGTTGCACAAAGTCGGTCTGATGATCTTGGTTTGATAACAGGGATAAACTGCGGTTTACGACCGCCGGAATCGCCTAATGGCTATATATTTCTATGATGTTGTTTGAGGGAAAGGACGTCTGTGGCTGTTTGTCTCAAATACTCCCCGGGATATTACATGAAAATGACGCTAACAATCATGTCATGTTGTACGGTTAGCGTCACTATTCCTGATTTATTGACAATCAAAAGGTAGATTTTGCTTTGTTCCAGATGAGTAAACGTACCAACCATGACATAAAAGACCCAGCTTGCCTCCATATTGTCCATAACTTGCAACATCCAACATCTCGCCCAACAACAAAGTCCAAGCAAACTACAATGGTGAATGCTCGGAAAGAGAACTTTTTGCCACTTCCGGCTCGCAGATACAGCAAATCAACAAACCGGTCAACCCAACGACATCATCATGCGAATGAAGGCAAGAGCGGCTTGGAAGCAGAGTGAGTCCGAGCCCTGGGGGCATTGCGCAGATTGAGATCCAAAAAGAAGCTTGCGGCGGAAAAACGACGAGAAACGCACTTCTTAAGCAATGAAGAGAAAGAGAAATGGATTGAGGATTATCTTGAGAGAGAGACCGCTGGGGCAAGAAAGCAAGTTGAAGACGAAGAGGCAGCGGTTCAACAAGAGCAGGATGATATGACGCATGCTGAAATCACGGAATTGACACCCACAGAGCCCGACAAGCCTTTTCAGGACATGATTGCTGCTATCGGAGACAGTCTGAGTGATCTTGCAAGCTCCGACAATGGGGAGGATGGGGAAGATGAGGATGAAGAGACACAGCTGGGCAAGCTGAGCGAAGATGACGAACCCGGCTGGGTGATGGGCACAATCTCCAAAACGGTACAGCAGCGCATGGAGAGCTTCCGGCAGAAGCAGATAAAGCTTGACGAATTGACACGACCGGGATGGGGTCATGCAGCCGACTACTTCCGTGAACGAGATGAGAGGTACGGCACAGCCGAATTAAGGGTTCCGGTAGTCATTCAACCTCAAACAGATGATGACGCTTCGGCACCTCCAACAACAACATTTGGAGAGCTTATGGAGAGGCTTGACATTGTCCCTGGAATATCACAAATGCCGCAAGGGACTTCTCAACCAGGAAGTAGTCATTTTCGGCTAGGTTCGGTGAAACCGCAGTCGAACACAACCATATCCAGTTTTCAGCCCGCTGCAGAGCCCGATACGTTACCTTTGCTGAAAGCGAAGCCTGTTGAACCAGTAAGCTTTTCCCCCTGCTTATAGCCTGCAGCTAATCACCATATAGATTTCGGATTCAGACAAAGACATGGTGACTGCTCCTGCATCAGCGGAGGAATAGATAGGCAAAGTGTGATTATTGACGTCATCTGTTTGGGAAAAGCAATTTGTTTACCACTTTTGCTACATGCCAGCTTTTTCTTGATTTCAGTGTTCAAATTGTGAGACGTGATAATTCGTCTGCGCTTGTGCAAGGGTCAAACGCACCATGTGAGAGTTCTAGAATCCAAATCAGGCGACAAAACGGCTGACAAGTTCTATTTGCATCAGCATGTGACTGTTACGTGACCAAGTAAAAGCAATATTCGTGACAAAATATAGTAACAAAATTGCAGTGAGTGATGTCATACGTGTCACAGGAAGAGCGGTCAGTGCTCAATACGAATCAGTCTGAACGACGACCGTCATGCTGCATTCATCCATGTATCCAGCTGCATAACTCTCCGCACAGGCCTCTTGCACATGGTTGAGATATTTGAAATTCCTTACGGTACGTCATGGAAACCGAGGAGAAGGAGCTGGATAAGGAAAGGTGAGGAAGTCAAGCTATATTTACCAGAAACTAGTGAAATGTTCTACATGCTGTAAATTGCCGGCCAAAAGCGCGGGAATGTGATAGGGCTACGTCATTTCTCACTCAGATAGCGTGGATAGCACTGATCAGAAATTGAGAGGTAATACAACTCCTAGATGCAAACGATAATACATGCAAACGCAATATTGGATGTCAATAATGTGTATATGAATCATTGCGTACAATTATTTGGTGCACAAAGGCTGTTTCAATGTGATTACAGTGAGCGTCAACAGAGTGTCAACGATTTACAGTTTTACACATTCGGCAATCAATTGGCGGGATTGTCATATCATTCCAAAGTGAACGTATTGGTCGGCATAAAAGCGAAAAAGGCAAACGATATGCTCGTTGCCACATCCTAGAAATGAGCGTCAACAGAGCGTCAACGGAGTGTGAACGATTTTTAGCATTGCATCATGGAAAATCCAGAGGGCTGCACGATGATATTAAGCTATAATCGCACTATCGGCCACCTTTCAAAACAAAACTTGTTGCGACAACATTGCTTCTATGTCCTAAAAATGAGCGTCAACAGAGTGTCAACGACTTTTGGCCTTGCATCATAGAAAATGCAAGGGCTGTGCGGCAACCTCAATCCATAATCTCACTATCGGCTGCCTTTCTAGGCAAAACATTTTGCGACAACATTGCTTCTATGTCCTAAAAATGAGCGTCAACGGATCGTCAAAGATTATTAGCTTTGCACCATAGAAAATGCAAGGGGTGTGAGGCAACATTAATGCATAATCGCACTATCGGCTGCCTTTCTAGGCAAAACTTGCTGCAACAACATTGCTTCTATGTCCTAAAAATGAGAGTCAACGGAGCGTCAACGATTTTTGGCTTTGCATCATAGAAAATGCAAGGGCTGTGCGGCAACCTTAATGCATAATCGCACTATCGGCCACCTTTCTAGGCAAAACTTGCTGCGACAACATTGCTTCTATCTCCTAAAAATGAGCGTCAACGGCGCGTCAACGACTTTTGGCTATGCATCTTGGAAAACCAATTGGCTGAGCGGCGACATTAAGCCATAATCATACTATCGGCCGTCTATCTTGGTGGAAATTGCTGCGACAACATCGCTACTATGTCCCAAAAATGAGCGTCAATGGAACGTCAATGAGTTTTGGCTTTCCATTATAGCAAATGCAAGGGCTGCGCTGCGACGGTAAGCCATAATCGAACTATCGGCTGCCTTTCTAGTCAAAACGTGTGGCAACAACATTGCTTCTATGTCCTAAAAACGATCGTCAACGGAGGGTCAACGATTTTTGGCTTTGCATCATAGAGAATTCAAGGGCTGTGCGGCAACATTCATGTATAATCGCACTATCGGCCGCCTTTCTAGGCAAAACTTGCTGCGACAACATTGCTTCTATGTCCTAAAAATGAGCGTCAACGGCGCGTCAACGACTTTTGGCTATGCATCTTGGAAAACCAATTGGCTGAGCGGCGACATTAAGCCATAATCATACTATCGGCCGTCTATCTTGGTGAAAATTGCTGCGACAACATCACTACTATGTCCCAAAAATGAGCGTCAACGGAGTGTCAACGATTTTTGGCTTTCCATCATAGCAAATGCAAGGGCTGCGCTGCGACGTTAAGCCATAATTGAACTATCGGCCGCCTTTCTAGGCGAAAATGGTTGAGACAACGTCGCTACTATGTCCTAAAAATGAGCGTCAATGGAGTGTCAACGACTTTTGGCCTTGCATCTTGGAAAATTCAAAGCCTGTGCGGTGTGATTAAGCAATAATCGAAATAGCGACCGCCTTTCTAGGGAAAAATGCTTTCAATAACATCTTTACAATGTTCTACAAATGAGCGTCAACAGAGTCTCAACGATTTTAGGCCTTGCTTCTTGGAAAATCAACGTGCGGTGCGACATACTTGATCAATAATTGAACTATGCCGCCTTACTAGTCAAAACAGCTTGCGACAAGATCGTAACCATGTCCCAAAATGAGCGTCAATGGAGCGTCAACAATTTTTGATCTTGCATCTTGAATAATCTAACGGCAATGGAACGCAGATTACCCACAATGAACCTATCGGCAGCCTTTAATGCCAAAAATGCTAGTGATGATATCGCATCTGCCTCCTACAATTGAGCACCCACAGAGCATCAACAATTTTTGTGGAGGCTCAGAACGCTATACAGCAATGTACTGCATTGTGCTGTTCCTAAATCAGGTTTTACCCGGTCAGTCTTTGCAATCTGTCCTTGTATACAACTTCACAAATATGCATGCAATGTCTTACAGATCTGATTTGTTTGCTTGTAGCTGTAGTCAGTATTTAAGAACCCGCAGGTTGCTATACTATAACGTTACTTTCGGCAGTCTTTCAAGTCGGACTACCCAGCTTTCTAATTTTTACCACCATGTCGGATTCACAATCTTTGAACACCTCTTTGTGCGAGGTTATGATCTCTTCCAAAAACGAAGGTGTCTTTATTCGTGATTTCAGCGACCTGACTTTGCAAATAGTCTTCGATGCGTGGTGGGCTTCAATAAATATAGGCTTGAAGCGGCCTATTGCCTGGAATAATTCTAGACATGCGCCGTCGTGGCGATTCTATTTACACTGTGCAATGGCGGAGAACGGCAGCCCTGGCATCATATGTATCGTTTGTCATCAAGTTCTTCACCATCCATCAGAACATGGGAGCTGATCAATGGGGAAACACTTTGTGGCAAAAGCTCAAATCGCAAAGTTGAACGAATTAACAGAGTCAGAGGTTACTGAATCGACCAGTTCGACGGTGGATGAAACAGCTTTGGACATCCTGAGGAGGCAAGGAAGTCGAGGAATCTCAATAGTAAGTTCGCTGAGTCAAGTCATATTCGACATCCACGTAGTTCCATATTTACTGGAATGACAGACAAAACGTTCTAAACTGGCAGCTAAGGACTTTGAAACTTCCGAATTTCACCAAGACACTTGGAATGGATACCTCATGTTGGGATTTGTTTCAGCACATATTCCCTGGAATGCGATATCAAATCTTGAGGTACAATGGTCATATAAGGCATCACGCGATGACCTAGTGCTGCCGTCTGCTACAACCCTTAGTAACATTTGCCAGAGGGAATATGCACTGACTGTGGATGCAATTAAGAAGCAATTGCCGTTACGAAATGAAGTTTGTTTGGCTTTGGACCGATGGACATCAACAAACAAATTGGCCATAACGTCGGTCATTGCTTACTATGTGGATAGAAATTTGGCATGGCGTGAATTTTAACTCGCTTTCGATGAGGTTGATCGCCTGTTCTGTTCCCGTTTTGAAAGCTAATTCAGGATGATAGGTCAGGGGCCAACATACTGGAGCAAGGCTAGCCGTTCATTTGAAGGATGTGCTGGATTGGTTTGAGCTTACTAACGGCCGTTTGCTTGGTAATATAACAAATAATGCATCCTCAAACTACTCGATGACACGCGAGCTGCAATCAACACTTGAGGCCTCTGGAATCGAGTGGCCAGCGTTGAGGAACTACATACCATGCATGGCGCACGTCATACAACTCGCTTTAGGTGCATTCATGAGCAGTCTCGGTGTAAAAGGCTGCACCAAGTCTTGGGAAGCCTATGAGCACGATCAGCAATTTGGAGAGAATGAAAGCATAGACATTGGGAAGAGTCAAAGACTTCGAAAACAGGGCAATGCAAGACTCAACAAGGTGTTGGCCATGAGACCAGGTTTAGCAAAGATATTTGAGAAAGTACGTATTTCATGATATTTTGAAAGTCCTGAAGCTGACTTTCATATAGCAGAGAATGCTTGCTGTATTAATTACGCTAACACCTGATCACCGAAACGAGTTCATTGACTGTCAGAAAGCCAAAGTGCGCATAGCAGTACTTCCAATTATGGATGTGAAGATACATTGGAACTCTACACTGGGGTTGCTCGAGCGCGCCTACTGTTTACGGGAATTCACACGCGAGTGGCTTCAAAACCCAAAATACAGTGAGTACCGGCCGCTATTCCCAACTCAGGATGAATGGACGATATTCAAGTATGTCATGGAAGTATTGAGGCCATTTCGGTATTGGACCCTTTGGATGTCGAAGAGGCATACAGTCACATTTCATCACGTTGTAACAGTATACAATGACATGTTCAATCACATGGATGGCGTGATGTGAGCTTTGGCCAAGAAGCAGACTCAATGGAAAGAAGAGTTGTTCTTCGCTGTGAAGTTAGCTCGACAGAAGCTTGCCAAATACTACGCCGAAGTGACTCCAACGACGGGCATGCTTCTCATTTCCGCACACATCCTCGGGCCTTTAAGGAAGTTGCGATTGTTCAGAATGTGGGACAAGGGAATGAATATTATTCCTGAGGACGAGACATCCTACACTACACAATACCAAGAGGCCTTTCTGAACTATGTCGAGAATGAATACTGCGCCAAACATCGACGTGTGCCGGCCAATATACTCAACACCGTATCAAGCCGCAATCTCGTCCCCTCTGCAACGGCTTCAGGGTCCTATCAATCATCCATTGATCCATATGATTTGTCCAGCGATAATGAGGAATACTTAACGCCGAACAATGTGGCTGAGACGACACCCGGACAAAGTGATCACGCAGCCCCATTATTAACTGCCGCCAGGCTCTATTTGAATTCGCCGCCAGAAGCACCAAAGCACTGGGGACAAATCAATCCAAATCTCAATGATAACCACTCGGACCCAATGGAGATTAGCAGTACATTTTGGATACCGGACATGACTGATTGGTGGCGCCAACAGCAGGAAATGCACTAAAAGTACGCCGATCTCTCCAATGTGGCGCGCGACATATTCTCTATCATACCACATTGTGTCGGAATGGAGGCCAGTTTTTCCCTTGGCCGAGATGTTATCAGCTGGACGCAGTCAAACACCCCAGGAGAGGCCCTTCGCGAAAACGTCGCCGTAAGGCAGTTTGCTCTAGCCAATAACGGGATTTTGGCAGGCACTGACCCAGAATTCGATACCACGAACACAGAAATTGACTCAGAAGTGAAGAAAGAGGCGGAGGAAAGGAAATTGCACAGAATGACCAAGGTTCACGAGTTTTTGGAGATGTGGCAGGGCAGCCAAACCCTACGTTCTACCCAGAAGGAATCTCACGCTCAAAACAGGCAGATGACCGCCGTGGGATACATTTCGGACACGGAAGAGATCGTCAAAGCATCCTGGTAACTCTTCCAACATGATGATGCCGCTGCATTTATATTGTCAGAAAGATCACCTTTGCCAACAGCTTTGTCTGCAAAGGACCTCCCTGGAGGAAGAACTCAAATCTTAAATGTCTGCCGAATCTGGAGAATCAACCGTCATCCAGTCGAAAGCGATGATGATAGCGCAGCTGAAAGCATTTCGGATACCGATGATTGGCCTAACTGCAATCGTGACGTGGATAATCCACATGACAGTGAAGAGCATTGTGCAGTGGACGATGAATCCGATATAGAGCGCAACAATGGCATTGAGGATCCGGTATACCCAGAGCAGCAGGATGTGAGCGCCGCACCAAATGTGCCCGGATTGGTTCGGCCGACCCGGAAGTCAAAGAGACAGGCTGAAAAGGTGTTGGTGACGGTCAATGCAGTTGAAACGCGGAGAAATAAAGGACAAAAGAAAAAGTAGGACAGGATGAGTCACAGGTTCACCAGCTGTATGTAGCTTCACCGGGAGTTTCAGTTAGAGATGTATTATGGGCGAATGGTAAGAAGTAGCTTGTGAATATCGGTTCATCAATAGATGCATAGCAGGCGCAATAAATCTTTTGGCATGAATCTTTTGGCATGATACATCATTTTTAGTGGTGTGAGAGTGATCAGTGCAACATGATTACGCCGCTCGGCTTTGCCACAGGGCCGGGTCCTAATCAAGCAGAAAGACAATCGATAAGGTCCAATCAGGATGAATCCAATTATCGACGGCAGCAGATGTTGAATGGACAATACATCAAAATGAGCATCAACGGAGCGTCAATGATTTGTGGTCTTGTAAGTACGGTAATTCACCAGTGACTTGGTCGTTGTTATGCATAACCGATGCATTGGCCGCTTTTATTGGCAAAAGGGATAGTAATACGGTCAATGCCCCATTCTTAGCATGAGCGTCAACGGAGAGTCAACAATTTGTGGTCTTGTAAGTACGGTAATTCACCAGTGACTTGCTCGTTGTTATGCATAACGGACGTATTGGCTGCTTTTATTGGCAAAAAAGATAGCAACACGGTCACCACCCCATTCTTAGCATGAGCGTCAACGGAACATCAATGATTTGTGGTCTTGCAAGTACGGTAATTCACCTGTGACTTGGTCATTGTTACGCATAACAGATGTATTGGCCGTTTTTATTGGCAAAATGGATAGCAACATGGACACCGCCCCATTCTTAGCATGAGTGTGAAAGGAGCATCAATGATTTTTAGCTCTGCATCATGAGTAAGTTATGTTCCGATTGGTTGCGGACATCCATCTCTGAGATATCGGCAGCCTTTACTGGCAAAATCAACAGCGACATGCTCTCTGCAGCATCCTGAAAATCAGCGTCAACGGAGCGTGAACAGTTTTAGGACTTGCATATTTCGTAATCAAGGCGTCGCGCGGATCTTCGTGTGCATAACAGTATTATTGACCGCCTTGCTAGGCAAAAATACCATATATCGAAGGTGAAACACAGATACCAAATTAATCGACAGTGCAAACTGCTCAACAAGCAAAAGCACATTGTTGGTTGCTGTAAATGCGATTTCGATAAGATACTATTAACACACTGCACATTCAAGAGCCTTATATGAATCTATAGATGGACCCGCTGGGCGACCTGCGGACAACCCGCCCAATTCAGATGGGTTGGGAGTTTTCCATGGAACGGTACCCGATTAGGCAGTTCGGGTTGATTGACGACCCGGACCGCCAATTTGGCAACGGTTTGGTTTGGACCCGGACCCGGACCTGAAGTGATGGTCCGGAACCGTTGCTAACAATATTTACATCCATAATCGGAAGTAGTGCAATGCAGACTTTGCCTATCTGGCAGTCAATGAACTCGTTTTGGCGACCAGGTATCAGCATATTTCATTCAGCACGCATTCTATTCTATATGAAGGTCACCTTCAGGACTTTCAAAATATCATGAAATATGTACTTTCTCCAATATCTTTGCTAAACCTGGTCTCATGGCTGACACCTTGGTGATTCTAGCATTGCCCTCTGTTCCAAGTCTCTGACTCTTCCCAATGTCTGTGCTTTCATTCTCTCCAAATTGCTGATCAAGCTCATGCGCTACCCAAGACTTGGTGCTGCCTTTCACACCGGGACTGCTCATGAATGCACATAAACCAAGCTGTTTGATGTGCACCATGCATGGTATGTGGTTCCTCAATGCCGGCCAGTTGATTCCAGAGGCCTCGAGTGTTTATTTCAGCTCGCGTGTCACCGAGTAGTATGAGGAAGCATTAGAGTCAGTTGTATTACCAAGCAAACGGCAGTCGGTAAGTTCAAAACAATGTAGCACGTTGTTCAAATGGATGGCTAGCCTTGCTCCAGTATGTTGGCCCGTGACCTATCATCGTTAATCAAAGTTCGAAACGGGAACAGAACTGGCAATCAACCTCGTCGAACGTGAGTTGAACTTCACAGAATGCCCAATTTCGATCCATATAGTAAGCATTGACCGATGTTATGGCTAGTTTGTTCGTTGATGTCCATCAGTCCAAAGCTAAACTAACTTGATTTTGTATTGGCAATTGCTTCTTAATTACATCCACAGTCAGTGCATATTCCCTCTGGCAAATGTTACTAAGGGTCGTAGCGGACGGTAGAACTGGGTCATCCCGTAATGCCTCATATGACCGTCGTAGCTTAAGATTTGATATAGCGTTCCATGGAATATGTGCCGAAACATATGCTGACATGAGGTAGTGATTGCACGTGTCTTGGTGAAATTCGGAAGTTTCAAAGTCCTTAGCTGCCAGCTTGGAATTATTTGTCTGTCATTTCAGTCAATATGGAATAAACTGGATATGAAATATGATTGTCCTCTGCAAACTTACACTTGTGATTCCTTGACTTCCTTGCCTCTTCAGGATGGCCAAAGCTGTTTCATCCACCGTCGAACTAGTCACTTCAGTGACTTATGACTGTGTTAATTCGTTCAACTTTGCGATGTGAGCTTTTGCCAACAAGTATTTCCCCATTGTGCTGGTCCCATGTTCTGATGGATGGCGAAGAACTTGATGACAAACCATTCATATGATGTTAAGGCTACCTGTCTCCTCAATTCCGCAGTACAATTAAAATCGCCACGAAGGCGCTTGTCTTGACTTGATCCAACCAATAGGCTGCTTCAAGCCTACATTCATTGAAGCCCACCAAGCATCGAAGATCATTTCCAAAGTAAGGTCGCTCAAATTGCGAATAAAGACACGTTTATTTTCGGAAGAGATCATAACCTCGAGCAAAGAGGTATTCAAAGATTGTGTATCCGACATGGCAGAAGAAATCAGGAAGCTGGGTAATCTGACTCAATTGACTGCCGAAAATAATGATACAGTAAAGCAGACTGTGGGTTCCTAAATATTGACTCTACAGCTATAATGAAAATAATCAGATCAGTCAGACACTGCATGCATATTTGTGATGTTGAATACAAGGACAGAGTGCAACGACTGACCGCGTAAACCTCCATTTAGGAACAGCATACTGCAGTTGATTGCTGTGTAGTGATCGGAGCGGTGACGCACCGTGGGCGCTCAATTGTAGCAGGCAGACGCGATATTGACACTTCGATTGTTGCCAATAAAGGCTGCCGATAGGTTCATTGTGGTATATCTGCATTCCATTCTGGTTATATAATCCAGGATTCCAGTGCAAAAGTTGTTGATGCTCCGTTGCTGCTCATGTTGGGACATTGTTATGATCTTGTTGTAAGCATATTCGCCTAGAAAAGCGGCCGGTAGTACGATTATTCATCATCCTTGTTGCATAGCCCCTTGATTTTCCAAAATGGAAGGCCTCAAATCGTTGACGCTCCATTGACGGTAATTTTCAGGGCATATTGACGATGTAGTCAAAGGATTTTTCCTTAGAACGATGGCCGATTGTTCAATTATGTGTTGATGTCGCCGCACTGACCTTGGATTGTCCAAGATGCATGGACAAAAGTTGTCGATGCTCCCTTGACAATGATTTTTAGGGCATAGTCACAATGTCGTTAAAAGTATTTTTGCCTAGAAACACGGCCGATAGTTCGATAATCTGTTGATGTCACCCCACTGCCCTCGGATTGTCCGAGATGCATGGCCAAAAGTCTTCGACGCTCCGTCGACGCTGATTTTTAGGACCTAGTAGCGATGTCGTGGCAACGGTTTTTGCCCAGAAAGGCAGTGGATAATATGATTATGGCTTAATGTTGCCGCACAGCCCTAGGATTTTCCATGATACAAGGCCAAAAGTCGTTGACGCTCCGTTGTAGGACATAGTGGCGATGTTGTTGCGTGAGTTTTTACCTAGAAAGGCGGCCGATAGCGCTATTTTTGGGTAACGTTGCCACCCAGCACATGCATTGTCCAAGATGCACGGCCATAAGTCGTTGACGCTCTGTTGACCCTCACTGTTAGGACATAGTAGAAATGTTGCCACCACTGTTGGCCAATTGAAATGCGGCCGATAGTTTGATTATGAGTTGCTGTAAACGCACAGCGTACTGGATGTTTCAAGACGGAATACCCATAATTGTTGACACTGCGTTGATGCTCATTGTTAGGATGTGGCAACAAGCTTGTCATTAGCGTTTGTCGCAATAACGCCGAATTATACAGTAGCTTTGGCAGAATGTGACAATGCAGCCCATTGATTGCCGAATGTATAAGACTTAAAATCACTGACACTATGTTGACGCTCACATTAATCTCATCGAAACAGCCTTTGTACACTCAATAGTTGTATGCAATGAGTCATAAACACTGTTGTGACAGCCATTATGGCGTTTGTATGTATTATCGTGTACATCCAAGAGTTTTGTTACTTCTCAACTTTGGATCAACTGCTATCTACGCTATCAGAGTGAGAAATGACGTGGCCCTATCACATTCCTGCCTGTTCGGCCGGCGATTGACAGCATGTAGATCATTTCACTAGGTTTTGGCAAATATAGCTCGACTTCCTCACCATTCCACATCCAGCTCCTTCTCCTCGATTTCCATGATGTACCACAAGCAATTTCAAATATCTCAACTGTGTGCACCCAGTCTGTGCGGAGAGTCATGAAGTTGAATACATGGATAAATGCAGCATGACGGTTGTCGTTCAAATCGATTCATCAGGCGCACTGACCGTTCATTCTATGCCATAAATGACATCACTCACTTAACTTTTGTTAGCACATTTCTCCACTAATATTGCTTTCGCTTTGTCACTTAACAGTCAGTTGCAGAAGGAAACCAAACATCATGGCCGTCTTACAGCCCGATTTGGACTCTAGAACTTTCACATGGTGTGTTCAACCTTTGCACATGCACAGACGAATTATCATGTCTCACAATTTGGTTACTGAATTCAAGAAAAGGCTCAGACATAGCAAAATTTGTAAGCAGGTTGCTTTTCACTGCGATCAGACACCGAATATTACAGTTTGCACTTCTATTCTTCCGCAGACGCAGAAGCCGTTACCATCTCTTCGTCGGAATTCGATATCCATATGGTATTCGGCTGAAGTCTATATGCCGGGGTAAAAGATTACTGGTTCAACTAGCTTCGCGTTCAGCAAGATTGAAGAATCGGGCTCTGCAGCTGGCTCACATCAGCAACGACCATAGTTTCCGTCGGAAACACCCGGGTGTTCCGGACGGCTCTGACGGCTCTGACGGAACCTCGTACCCTCTGACGGAGAATTACACGCTACCCGTCGCCCAGGCGACAGGTTGCGTTGCACACCTACCTCCTTTACTTTTTGGTGACGTATACGCACCATCAGAACGACACGTGTGTTACTCTCTTCACAGTGGCTGCAGTTATGCTGAAGCCGTTGTACACAACGCCTGGCGATGTTTATGCCTTTCTCCGGCCGCCGCTTCTTTGGGAATGCTGCTGCTGCGCCTGGAAATCATAGCTACTACTTATCGTTCAACGCTTTTCAAAACTTATGCATTCAGTTT
>Ga0307515_10002942_pt1 | contig 36127 bp, 35 predicted proteins | sample 17_EM_MG_FD_194513 | JGI IMG/M metagenome (GOLD analysis project Ga0307515, IMG submission 194513) | Populus trichocarpa ectomycorrhiza microbial communities from riparian zone in the Pacific Northwest, United States - 17_EM | ecosystem: Host-associated > Plants > Roots > Unclassified | place... | reverse complement strand
ACCCCATTGTATCCCTTCACCTTCTTCGTATTCGGAGGATATTCGGTGTAGGTGATGAACATTGATCGATGGCCGGAGATGTGAGTCGTGCATCCGCAATCGATGAACCAATCACTGGATGAAGCACATGAGCTGGCCACCATCCAATAGTTCTCGATCGAAGTGGTGAGAGTCGAAGTAGCTGATGCTTCAGTTGATGCTTTTGCTGCAGTGTCGGCAGACTTTGGAGGATCGCCGCGTTGCTTGCTCAAGCAGTTCTCGGTGGTGTGCCCTTGCCGCTGGCAATGAAAACACTTCCGGACATCCTTCTCTTTCCTATCGTCATCTCCCTTATTATCTCTCTTATCCCTCTTTAGACTTCTGCCGCCTTTACCGGCTTTACCGCCATAACCACCACCTTTGCCACCCTTCTTTGCAAAGAGCAGAGCTTCTGGAGCGAGCCCATTCTCTCTCTTGATTACAGCTTCCTTTTCAACGAGCTTGGTGATGATCTCATCAGGCGTGGCAGTCATCGTGGCGTTTTTGTCCATCATGAGCTCCAGGAAGACTTTCCACTCGTCGTTCCTTGGGATTCCGCAAAGGAGGTAGAAGATGTGCTCTTGCTCACTCATCTTGGCGATTGTCTTTGCAGTGTCCGCATCAGTGTCAGTGGTCGATGGCCCAGCGCAGAGATTGTAATCCTTGACTTTCCGATCAATCCGCGATGCGTAATTGTCGACATCTCCGCAGTCCTGTAGCTTGATGCTCCAAAGGTCTTCCCTAATCTCGAAGATGTTGAGCTTCAGCTTTGACTTGTAGGCTGATGCTAGCTTTTCCCAAAGCGTCTTTGCATCGTCGACGACCGTGTATTCCGCTTGGATCCTGGGCTCCATGCTCAGTAGGATAGTCGATCTGGCAACACCATGGAGATTCATCCAGTCTTTGAAAGCGGCCTTCTCTGCAGCGGTCACATTTGCTGCTGGCTCTTCCGGCTTGTCGTCGTATCCTTTGATGATACCGTACACTTCCTTCTGCTCGAGAAGTAGGGACATCTCGGTTGCCCATTGTGCATAGTTCGTGCAATTGAACTTGGTGATTGTGATCGTCGTCGAACTCATCTCGCGCGATCCTAATCTTGTATCGCAATCGTCAGTTATAGTAGTCTCTCGGACTCTACAGGAGACGTGCAGCAACCGCCGTCAGAAACACGGCGGAATGCGGGGTAATCGCTTAGCTTGTGGAGACGCTTCTCCGTGACGATGTTGACTTCCACTCGACAAACGAAAATGGAAGTGTTGATCGTCGGTTCCCTTCTAAACGCAAGGGCTCATAACCTGTTGTACGGTGGCGTGTGCTCGAGTTGTCGAGTGTGTGCGGGTGTATGCGAAGGTGTGTTTATTGTAGCGTGTAACCAGACATGTCGCATCGACATATGGTCGATCGATGACTAATGGTGCTAACTACAAAAGAGGCAAGTTTCATCATAGTCCTTGGCATAGGGATATCCGTACTTCCAATCAGCTCAACAGTCAGCCCGTATAAGATCTATTTATGCAACACCTCCTTGAAGCAATTTGCCACAAGGATGAGGCAGGCCAACTACAGTGTGTTCATTAATTGGATGACAGTACGGCTGTCTAGGTTTTTAGAGACAAAGTGGCACTTCATTATACATGGGCAAAGCTATATCAAACTGCTTCCAGATTGACCCCTGCACCAGGAGGCGGCAGTTGGAAACTCTATAATGATATTTGAACACTTGCTGCCTCTCTATAACTTCTACAATACTCAATATTATTGGCAGCAGTGGATTGAAATGTTTTTGAAAAACAGTCCAAGTGATATTCAGAAGATTAGTAAAAAGGCAAGAAGAGGCAACATACGACTGGCGACGGATTTGGGAGATTGCGTGGCCAACAATGAGGGATGTAACAACCCAGAGATGTGAAATTCAAAGTTGGTGATTGCGATTTGCAGTGTGTCACATGGCAAAGTTAACGTTACATCCCCCAACCAACTCCCAGCATTGTGTACAGATGTCAGGTATTGGGAGAAGCTGAATGATTTCATCGTCAAAAACGGAAGGCCAAAACAGCCATACATTCCAATATCCAATTTGAAGTGCACCTTGTAGCATGATGAATCGGATGAAGAGTATATCGAATCATATACACACGGGCAAATGCTGAATGACCCCATATATTGGAAGCTTTCGTATAATAGCTGCATTCCAAATGTTTCCACGCTGAAACTTGAACACAATTTGAAACTATCTTTGGGAGAAATGAGGAGAGCTATAGGCAAGGAGATTGCAGAGCATATAATTAGACCAGGCAAGATAATCCCTGCAAGCAATGTTAGGGCTAGTTGTGTGCACCTACTAGTCATTCTACATAGACTTTAGAAGGTTCTCAAGAGGGTGGAAGAGGGGAGGATGGTGGACAGAAGAATGACGTTTGAATTAATGTAAATTCTGATCGAAAGAATAGAATTGATTGTATTCCATCCATAAATATTAGTTCCAATGGTTGCATGTCTATGAAATATCTAACATTGCAATAAATTTCAGAAGCACCACGGTTTGAGCACATCTGCCCAGGTTACATCGGAGTAACTGAAAGCAATTATTGAGGAACAAAAGACAACTGAAAGAGGCGCAAGGGAGGTACAGGAGCAAGTTGAGGATGGTGAGGTGGTTCTTGATTCAGATAATGGCAGGACAATATTGGATACTGTTCTCAATACTATCAACAATGAAGTTCAACATGACTGTCATGATGAGGTGTTCACAATGCTTAATGCACATTTGATTCGCCAATGGAATGCTGACTGAGTTCCTCTCAATTAGCATTCAATTCCAGCCCTGCCCAAAACCTAGTTTCTGGTGCACCAGATTTGGGTAATATGCTTCATTGCGAGGAGATCGGTTTGGGATTCAGATATGCCAGCAGCCCTGGTGGCAGATAAAATGGGTCTGGGCAACACTATTACCTCAGTGGCAGCACCTATGATATGCAAATTGCTGACTGAGAAGATTGTTATGGGGTTACCACTGTCAAATGTGTGGGGGAATACCCTTCAAAGAGTGGGTGAATATAGCACAGAACAACTATCCCAGTATTATAGGTCAAGAACAGAAGGGGTATCTGTTGCAAAGACTGATGTCAGTGCCCTGCCGCCTTTCAGATAGTCAGACAACTCCACCTCAGAGGCATCCAGTGCTGACTTCAGCCCTTGAACCAATCCTGGTGGTCACAATTCCCAGAGTGGCAGAGATGTTCAAGAGTGTCTTAATCAGGATCACATATTGGACCGATTTCAAACTGGTGAACTTGTTGCCGGTGGAACACGCAAAACTAACCAATCACAATCTGAACACCAATACTGCTGAGCCAGATGACGGATGCAATAACCGCTTTGTTCCATATGATACCTTAATATCCGGAGCGAAATGATGAAGCAACAGCCAACTCTCATACTGTTTGTGAAGTATTATGATTTTTGATGAGTCCGATTGGTACAAGACTAACAACAGTGTGGGCTGGCAAACTGCAATGGAAGTGAGTAACTGATTCAAACTTCAACTCATAGCTACACTGGCATTCCATTCACTCTATGCCTGGTGGTGTCAGATGATTTGGCTGTTTCCATATGCGCCTGAAGATCTAGAGGAGGATACTGGGATGGAACAGCATGATGCAGAGGCAATGTATTCTGCTGTGAGGAGTTGGATGCATGTTATCGGGACTGAAGATGAACAATCACATCAGGATGCGGTGGATTGGACAATACAGATTGCAACACCTTAGACGATAAGGAGGTGGTCAGAACTGAGACTAGCCAATGGATATGCATTCATTTGGATAATGAAAATGAATGCACACCTCATCACTCTCAAGTACACTGATGATAAACAAGCAATATGGAAGACTCTGGTGGAAAGGTACACTGCCCAGGGTGCTTCAGGAGGGTGGTGGGGTGGTAGATGGCAGATAGCATGATTGTCGTTGTGATGGGAGACACTGAGGATCGTGACAATGTTCCTGGGCAACTTTGTGATGAATGGCCACTCGATACTTCTGTGGATTCCCACATTCTCCTATTGCTGTCAGAGATTGTTCTGCCTGTGCTTGTCAATGAACCTGCACAGTATCCCAAACTTCACCAAGAGGACGCATCAAGGGACGCACAGCTTGCGAAACAAGAGAGAAAAAAGACGCACTCCCCGGTGCACCTGCTCCACAAATGGCAATGTTATCCTGCACTCTTCCTGGCCATGTTTGTCATATGTAGTGGCGGCTAGCCATGTATTTTGTGGATCATGTGGGTATGTTCCACCAATATGCAGAAATAGACAATGATGAATACACAGAAATGCAAGTCAAAGTCCAGGATTTACGAAATGTCTCTGAATTAAAAACCACACCCGAAGTGGACGGGACAGGCCTAAATCTTGCAGCTGCAACGCATGCAGCAATGACTCAGAGGTTCTGGGTATTGAATGAGCGGTGGCAGGCATTTACATTAGTCGCCTAGCTAGGGCAAAACAGAGTCCCACACACATTGATACTGAATACAGGTTCTGGTGGCTATGACAACTGGGCGAGTGATCTCCACCAATACTCTCGACTGGCCCGAATGAGAATCCAGAATGGCATGACGAGTGGACCAAACATCACGATGCTGATGATTTGCCAGATTCTGGAATCTGATAAGGATCATATGTAGTGGCTGACAGTACATGGAGACAAGTTGCAGTCTGTTGAACCATCATCGTAGATTGTTAGGACGCTTCATCAATGTACGCCCCTTTCGATATTCAACCGATATAATCTTTTCAAATGATACAATTCATCAAAACAGTCATTGGTAAGGCACACTTCACTGCATTAATAAATTGTGTCTCTGTGTCATGTTGAAGTGAATCAATGTTCTGATGTTGGAATTGTTGTGTCTTAAATCTGAATTGGCTAGAGTGGGAATTCATTGGGGTTCTTGAGTATTATTAATGACCAATATGAGATGAAGTCAATTCTTAAGCTACATTACAAGTTCCCTTCTGGCCTGTCACACGATAAATTGCATGGGTCAAATTTTCAGAATGATGCAGCAAAGTGGTTTATCAGTTGCCAATTTGAGGTGTAATGAAAACCTGACGCCACATACCCATTGCAATGTTAATTGAATGAAGCACAGACAATAAAACAACTTTCAGGTGTACCAGAGATTCATTTGCCTACATTATGAGTCGCATTCTGACAGATCCAGTACAGTATGTTTGCCGATCCCATTTTCCAATAATGACCATCTAGGTGATACTGAGTGTCTGGGTCAGAATATGAGACATAGGCTCACTTATTTAGGACAAAGCGGCAGCAATTGCTGCCATATCACACAAGTTGAGGCACACCTCATATTCACATCCCCGAGAGTAAGATACAGAAACATGGCTTGCATATTCATGGCTCAGCAGCCGCTTCCACCACTAGGTAATGGCTAGCCTCTGATTAATGTTGAGTGACAACAAAGATGTGCAATCGAGCCCAGAACGAGGTTCTGAGATTTGTATGAAGACAACTCAGACTGGCTTTAAAACATTATGGGTGTATTATGCCAGTCCAAGCACAAATCCTACGGAACATATGAGCCACCGAAGCTCATGTTTCCCAGTCAATTGTGTACGTTATATTTTGGTTCACTGCATTCTCATCAGGTTTTCTTAGGCTTTGACTAAGTGAACGCAGGGCGCATAGAATACCATTGATCAAGAGACTTTAAGTTTGGGTGCAGGTGTCCTATGCTGCTTGGCCTCTGCTAATATATCTCTCTCTGATTGATCAGTATGTGAAGACTGCCGCTATAATGCCTTGAACTGTCAGCTCTGTGTCAACTGTCCATTGGAGGAAGGTTGCCACTGCACAACCAAACCATAAATGAACAGACATGGCTAATTAGTAATCTCACTTAACTCAATATTGACAAAATTGTATGTTTGGACCCATGCATCTAAATCCGCTAATAGCTTCTGCAAGTTCAGACTCTGTCACAGGAACTGGAGATTGAGAGCAACAATTTCAACAGAAAAATTCTGCTCAGCGACTCTGCATGATGGCTAGCAACTCTAGCTAATACGTGCACTACACTGACTAAAAGAGGTCTAAGTTCTCAATGCTTTGAATGTGGACATATCTGGATTCCAACCAAATATATGTCTGGGCCACAAAAACCCATATCTGAAAATGGCTTATGTGAACCTATATCCATCAAGAGAGAAGTTTGAAGAGAGAGAATCTTGACAGCTCAGGTCAAAAACAGACAGATTTGAAGAGTGCGATTAACTGTCAGTGTATGCTGAGCCTGCAATCTCCAGCCATTGGATCCAAGCTTAACCATTTATACTTTGGTACACCTCAATTCCACAGAACTGAATGCAAGCAATCATTTCTCCACCTGCCGTGAGATGACATCTCACTATTCATTCATACAATTGTAGTATATGGCTTTCAACCCCAACATTAATTATAACTGAACATTGTAGTTGTGAGATTGATAATGAATGTGTTATTTAACAGGGTGCGATTGACTAGATATCCTGTGAAAATCTAGGATGCTAATGAGTATTTATGACCGAGTTGTTAGCACTCATGGCATCGACAAGCAGTTGAATCAATGTAATTACACATAAATCATCCATCGTGCCTTACCATTCTTTCCCAACACCTGTTCCTCTCCTTTGTATACCAAATGCTCTCCCTCCTCTGTTAAATGCAACATTGTAGTAAAGCATCTTTTTCAGACATCACCCAGATAAATGCATGAAAGGGAAGTTGTGCTTACAATAATGCCTTATCGACTGCTAGCTTAGCTGTAGCCTTCAAATACAGTAGAATTGTAAGCCAGTTATGATTAGGTTCTCGCCAATGGAATGAGACTTATCCAGGGCCAAGTAACAGCAACCTTATATAGATGACTCACAATGTCTCTGAGATCGCACGGGATAGTCTTACCTATGTACTACTCCATTATATTACCACATCGTCATGTGCAACCGTATCTTCCGCCATAATCTCTCATACGGCTCTATGCCGATATACTCCCATCCACTATTACCACTCTGAATCAATTTGATATGTTTTGCTCATGGAATCTCATGATTAACCCCATTTGACACGTCACCATGAAATAACACGTTTTATCAAACAACATGCCTTCAATGCTGTATACCTGAACTCAATTGCACATCACTGACATCCATGAGAGTGATGACACTCTTCAGGAAGTGGCATTGACAGCCAAATGCACAACTCCAGCAGTGTTGCCTGTGGCTGAGATTGATGATAATGACGACCTGGACAACGATCTTGACAATGACCTCGGTGGTGATGCAGACGAAGTTCGGCCCATGGACAATGATCTTGGTGATCTGCACTCCCCAATCACTGATGAGAAATGTCTAGACATGGCGGCTGAAACCCGATTGATACTGGAAATGCTGCTCGAACATCAAGCCCAGTGGAAAGACTCTCACAGGCTTGAATGGGAGAGGAAGATGGTCGAAGGGGAATGCCTGGCTACTGAACCGGAACAATGGGCTGGCAAATGCACCAAATGTGCCAAATGAAGCACCACAGGATCAAGTCCAAGTATCTGGAGGATTGTTGGCCCCACACAGTACTAGGGCTATACGAATGGGCTGCACCAATTGCTAGACGAATTACTCTCGAATTTCAACTCCCACACCCTCTCATTCCCCAGGGGTGCACCCAATCAAATGAAGTATAAGATCTCTCTTCTGGATGCCCACAGCAATCAGCAAAGCCCGGCAATCAGAGAGGCGGCGATGACAGACCCTTCAGAATGGCTCGGCGACATATCTTCAGAATCCCACTCATCCCTACAGGACTTCGACCTCATTTCACAGGAGATAGCCAAGGTTTATGGTGATAAAGTTCGATGTCATGTGGCCATGATCAGGCTGATGCAAGAATTCATTCACCTTCCACAACAATCTGTCAGAGCCTATGCAAATAGTTGGAGACCCAATTGGAGACAGGCAGGGTGGAATCTACAGAAGAATGAAGAAGTCCACTACAATATTGGTTGGGCAGGCCTCCGCAACTCTCGCACGAACAGAGTTGGACCAATCACTCCCGTCTGCGGCCGATTTGACACCTTGGATGAGTTCTTCCATATGGCCGTGTTCTCAGAAGTTACACATGTCAAACACAGCAAGCCACAGCAGCATTAACAACAGCAGCAGCAACAGCAGAAGCGCAAACAGCCTATGGACTCGTCTTCCAAAGGCGGCAAATGAGGTTACCAGCCATCCATCTCTGTGCTAGTCAACACAATTGGTGGCACATCCAGCCAATCAAGATCGAACCAACAGGCCAAATCAGGCACCGGAGGACCGTCATCAGGTTTACCACCTGCACCATGGGTCTCAACAGATATCTTCAAAAGTCGAGGCTCTTCCCGCCAATGCTTATGATGCAGATCTCCAAACCACAACATGAGCTTCTGCCCTAACTACTCCCAAGGAGGTAACGCATCGCAGGGGCAGGACCATTCACTCGCTCCGAACAGGAACAGACAACACCAAGTCAAACAACAGATGTCTTTCAATGATCAACAGCCATAAAACTCATAGACTTCTCTCAGGATCTTGCCAAATGGAAGAGGTTCAATGAGGCAGAATTGGGTTCAAAGAGGTTGGCAATGCAGAGTTTGACAGCAATGATAAACAGCATACAACCACATCGGATCGCTTTGAAGTCAACCATGGTGTTGGAGCGCCCACAAGCTCTCATATCAAGTGAGAACATATACGGCATGTCCAGGGCAGATCCGTCCCATATTGTACCTGAGATTTTGATCAGAGTTGGAAGTGGGGAAATGCAATGCTTGAAAGCGCTCATCAATGGCAGCGCGATGAGCAGCTGTATCACTCCAAGACTGTGAAAACGGCTTCGTTTGCCAGACGAACCAGCTTATGTCACTACTCTAGGCCTCAATGTCCAGGTACTGGCACACAAAATTGAAAGTCGAAAAATGGCGTTCCTGGTTTAGAATATGGAGCACTAATCACCGGTGCAAACATCGGTGGTGCTAGTTGTACCAGTGTGGGCTTACGACTTCGTTTTGGTATTAGCTTGGATCCAGTCCAGGGAACCTGATGTCGATTGGCAACGTGGCCGACTTTTTGCTCTGTGATCCCCAGGTGGAGCTAAAGTGGTGGCAGTGGACTGGGTAGACCATCAGGAATGCCCCAGGGATGTACCAGAATTCATGGCTAGGGAGGAGGCATGTTTTGAAGGAGGCAGCAGTATCCCAGAGACCCAAATAATCTCAGCAACTGCCATTAATGATCTACTGGCCGGCAAGCAGGTCGTCGGAACATTCTTCCCAGGAGTGGTGGATGCTGTAGGGCTGCTGGGAGTGACTGTCGCAGGCATTACTGATGGTGAGTGAGATCGGCCCCAGGCACTGGATGGGCAGGCAGGCAGCTGCAGCAGCAGTTGTGAACAATGAGCATCCACATGGAACCTTGAATGACTGCTACAGGCATGCCAAGACAGGAAGTGAGTACTGCATGGCGGGGCTTGCCTCTGCCATGGGTGAATCATTTTAAATTTGGGCTCCTGGATATGCCTCCTTACCTCTCTATATCTAGTACAAATTGAAACCTAATGTTTGCAGATGGCGCTGGCACAACGACAAAGAGGGTGCCCACAGAGGGATGAGGACATATCAGGGCTATATATGGAGAATTTGTGGAGGTTGTCAGTGAAGCAATTGCAGAGACACTTCCCCCACATTGGTCAACCGACCATGCAGTTGACTTGCACCCTGGCCAGGCCTTTCAATATGGGCGAATTTCCGATCTATCGGAATTCGAGTCAATGACGTTCAAGGCTTACATCTATGCACATGTAGCCAATGGGTTGATTCAGCAACCATCATTGTGGGTGGCGGCACTGATCCAGTTTGCAAAAAAGAAGGATGGAGGACTAAGACTTTGTGTTGAATATTGTGTGCTGAACAATGTGACAGTGCAGAATCCATATACCCCTCCGTTAATCGCACAAATGCTTGACCTAGGGAGAGAGCGAAGGATATATACGTAGCTGGATCTCCGTGGTGCTTATAACCTCATCTGGATTAACGAAGGAGATGTACAGAAAATGGCCTTCTGATCGTGTCACTAGCGTCAGCAACGGGTGGGGCAACCAACCAACAGTCCAGGTTTGGAGTGCAAAAACGGTTCAGGTTGGTTTCTGACCAGTCTCATGACCTGACCCGCTGCTTCATGGTGGGCCAAACACCAACCCATACCCGTCAACCCGCAGGTTTTGCTGTGTTTGCCAAGACCCGTCGGTTCCAATCTCCAGGTCTGGCTGAACAGTTTTTCTATTGATGGTCACATTCAGATATCCTACTGCTAATCGCAAAATATTGACATTGGTATCTCATCATGATTCTTTGATGTATTGGACATCTGTATGATCAATACGAGTGGAGACACGCTGGCTACCCCATCCGGAAAATGAGCGTCAACAGAGTGTCTACGATTTCTTGTCTTGCATATTGGGAAATCTGAGTGGCGACTGGTTGCACATATTCATAATAGAGGTATTGGCCACCTGGATAGGCAGATGAGAAAGCGACATGATCCCTGCCCCATCTTGAACATGAGCAGCAATGGAGCGTCAACAATTTTTGGCCTTGCTTAAAGGTTAATCAAGGTGTGATGTGGTTGTTATTGTCTATATACAAAGTTTTCACGGTTGATATAAGCTAAAACGCTGCTGAACACTGAGTTGGAGCATTGTATATGAAATAAGTTGTTACTGTCTGGAATGCTGTCGCAGGAATATCTCTTGCATATCTGCCTATAGAAGCTGCCAGCACCTTGTTTATAGATGTCTGCGATCCAGCGCCACATAGATTGCCCATGATGCAAGAAGAAAAATTGTTGATGCTCCATTGATGCTCATTGTCGAGATGGAACAGGGAGCGTGTCGCTTTCTTTGTCGCCAATAAATGCGGCCAATACATTGATTATGTATAACCAGTACCAACTTACTTTTTAATAACCTGACGTACAAGACCAAAAATTGTTGACGCTCCATTGATGCTGAATCTTAGCAGATAGCAGTGACGTCATGGCTAGTGTTTTTGCCCATAAAGGCGGCCAATAATTTCATTATGCTATACAGCTACCAAGTCTCTTAATAATTACATGAGTTACAAGACCAAAAATTGTTTACACTCCATTGACGCTCATTTTTAGGCGATAGTAGTGATGTCATCGCTAGCATTTCTGGCCATAAAGGTGGCCAATAATTTCATTATGCTTCACAGCAACCATGTCTCATATTAATTACCTGACTTACAAGACCAAAAATCATTGACGCTCCATTGATGCACATTTTGCCACATGCATATCTGCAATATGGAATCACTCGATTTGGCATAGTATATCATTAACGGTGTTTTGGCAGCCTTTCTGTTGTCTTCATGTACTTTCTCCTTTATGATGAAATAGTTCTTTAACAATACATATCAATATGTCCTTTAAAATATACTTTAAAGTGTCCGCTAATTGTAGATAGTAATACACTCAAAAATCCCATTGCTTTTGATCAATGCTCGTCTTCACTTGCAGGATCACTCAACAGGCCGCTCTTGTCTGCAAAATGGATGTTAGCTGCATTACCACACCATAGATAGTGTACTAACCAGTGGATGTTCCTTCATCAGTCCGCAAATCTGGAATACAATCTTTATAGTGCTTTCTATCCTTGGCATATGCATTAAGATTGAAAAATTCATCACAGGGAAGAGGAGCATGTGAATACTCATATCCGGCAGGCACACGATTGATTTGGGAACCTTGATCTCCCTGATTGTCACCGGGTGGTGGAGGTAGCATTTTGGGCGGAGTTGCCGTTGGTTCTAGTGTTGGCTGTGTGTGTCGGTCTGGTAGAGGTGCACCCATTCCTTAGCACCTCCAGCATGTCTGGGGAACCTATGCTGTGCCATTCTGGCAAGGAAGGCAGCCATCTGTGTGATTTTCACGAACCATAAGCAGGTATCTTTCTGTCGCAGCCTTCACCATTCCATGCCAGGGAAACTGCACTCCCCGCTTCTTCCCTTCTCGGAATTTGGCTCGTGGGTTCATGATTTTGTATTGCGTTTCCTCTCTCGCGGCGGGCAAAAACCTTTCTTTGGCCAGTTTGGCCATATTGGAAGCAAGGCGCAGGTTGGATTGTTCTAGATGTACCTGACCTCCTTGCCTTGCCATAGTAGCAGACATATTGAAAACCTACAGGAAATTTGTTTCTACTTCTACTATTGAGATTAGGCTATTACCTGTACCATGTCCGCTTCCATTGCCTCGTCGAGGGTGTATACAGCCTGTGTTGTCCACTCCCGGGGATGTATATCATGAAGTTCATCTGCGAAAATCTTAGAGCTGACAACATCATGATGTTTGAGTTGTCGACTGTGCAGACAAATGCCTTGTTCAACCGTGGAGGTTTCATGATACGGGCAGCGATAAATTGGTCCCAATGCTGTCTATGTATACCAGCTGTTTATGATATTGTTAGTTGATGGCCTTCCACCCCAATATGGATATACTCACATCTCATCACATGCTGCTTCATATTCTTGCTGCTGCTGGTTCAATGGACCATTTTGAAATGTGTGTGCTGGGTCCTATTTGCAGTGGCTGCATTGGCCACATTGCATTGGACAAACTGGTGTTTGCATGGTTGCTGTGTCCTGGCGAGTGTGGCATTAGATGAAATGCCTGTCGGTCGGCTTGATTCAGATCTGCTCTCACTGTGCTGAGATATTTCTGTAGCCTTGATTTGCTGGTGTGGAAATGGAGAGAAAGATGATAACAAACAGAAGTGGGAAGTCCTGAGGGATAAATAGTTAGCTTCAAGTCAAAATAAAACGACTAACTGGCAACTTGCATGATTCGATCAAGATGAATTGTGCTGCATATAGCTGCAGGTTGCAGGGGTATCCGACTATCCCACGATTTGCAGTTTGTCGGTCCAATGTTGTGTGTTAGTTTACAGAGATAAATATACTTATACGACAGTCGAAATCTCAGGTTTGTCACATATCAACAGAAAATTCTTCCCCAGAAACGAAGTCAGGTGATGTTTGTCACAAGACATCCCAGGGATCTCACATGAAACAGATGCTAACAATCAAGTCACACTGTATGGTTGCCATAACTATTCCCAATATAGTGACGGTCAATACACTGATTTTACTTTGTTCAAGTTGATCAAACATACCAATCTTGACAAAAATGACGCAGCTTGCCTCAATATCAGCCATATCTTGCAACACCCAACATTTCACACAAAGACCTCATCAAGTGAATGAAGGCAAGAGCGGCTTGAAGCAGAAAGGGTCCGAGCCCTGGGGGCATTGCGCAACATGCGATCGAAACAGAAGATTTCCGTGGCAAATAGACAAGAGATGCACATTTTATACAATGAAGAGAAAGTGCAATGGATCGAGGACTATGTGGAGAGAGAAACCGCTGTGGCAGGAAAGTGCGTTGAACAGGCAGAGGCAGCAATTGAGCAGGAGCAGAAAGATATGAAAAATTTCGGAAACACGGTATTGAAAACCAGACAACCCGAAAAAACATTTGAGCAGATGCTGAATGCGATTGGAGACAGTCGGAGCGATCCTGCATGTTCCGACAATGAGGAGGATGTAGAAGTTGAGGAAGATGATGAAGAAGATACAGAGCTGGGCATGCTGACCAAAGATGACCAACCTGGCTGGGTCAGGGGCAGATTCTCCAAAACGGTACAGCACCGCAGGGAGATGATTCGGCAGAAGCAGATGACGGTGCACCAATTGACACAACTGAGATGGGATGACGTGGCAAACCACCTGTGCGGAGGAGAAACGAGGTAAGGGATGGCTGAATCGAAGGGTCAAGCTGTCATTACGCTGCAAATGGATGATGTTGCAGCAGCACCTGCACCAACAATATTGGCAGATCTTATGAAGACTCTTGATTTTGTCCCCAAAATATCGCAAATGCCGCAGGAGACTTCTCGACCAGGAAGTAGTCATATGTGGCTCGGTTCAGGGAAACAACACTCTAACAAATGGATTGCGTCACTGCTGCCCAACGCGGCGCACACATCGTCACCCATTCAGAATGCGAAGCCTGTTGAACCTGTAAGCTTTTACCCCTGCATATTGCCTCTCTAGCGAATTAGCATATAGAAATCACACTCTGATGAGGGAATGGTGATGGTTACTGCATGGCCGGAGGAAGTGTTAGGCAAATTGCAATTTTTGACGATGTATCTCTTTCAAAAGCAATTCTTGTACCTATTTCGCGCAGTTTCAGCTTTTCATTGCTTTCATTGACCAATGTGTGAGATATGATAATTTGTATGTGCATGTGTAATGGTCAAACGGGCCGTGTGAAAGATATAGACTCGAAATCATGTTGATAGACAACGAAAATTGTGGAAATTGAGTTGTCTGTTACCGGACTGTGCGAAAGTCAAATCTACATTATAGATCAAATTCACTAACAAAATCTAGGTGAGTGATGTCATACCAGTGATAGAAAGAGCAGTCAGTGCGTGATACAACCCTGTATGATTGGCGACCATCATGCTACATTAATCCATGCATCCAACTGCATCACTCTCCACTCAGACCTGGTGCACATGGTCGGGATTTTGAAAATTGCTTATGGTAGGTCATTGAAATCAAGCAGAAGGAGCTGGATGAGGAAAGGTGAGGATGTGGGGCTATACAAATGAAAAACTAGTGAATGGATCTACATGCCGTAAATTGCTGGCCGAAAGCGCTGGAATGAGATAGGGCTACATCATCCATAGCTCAGAGGGAGTAAAGTGGTGGATCAGGAATTGAGAGGCCACAAAGCTTTTGGATGCTAATAATTATGCATAGAAATCATATATTGGTTGTCAGTAAATACTATATAAACTTTTGCATCCAAATATTGAGCATACAATGACTGTTAGGATGTGTTTGAGGTGAGTGTCAACGGAGCATCAACAATTTTTAGTGTCACATGATCGGCAATCAAAGGGCTGCACAGTCACATCCTTCTGAAGTGACATTTTTAGTCGACTCGGTAGGTAAAATCCCAAGCGACATGCTCATTGCCCAATTCTAAACATGAGTGTCAACGGAGTCTCAACGATTTTTGGTCTTTTGTCCGCGACAATCCATGGGCTGTGCAACGACAACAATCCATGATCAATGTACTGGCCGCCTCTATACCCAAAACAACTAATGATGATATCTCTACCACCTCATGAAAATGAGCATGAACAGAGCGTCAACGATTTGTGGTCATGTAAGAAAAGTAATTGAAATATAACTTGGTTGATGTTATGCATAACCGACGTATTGGCAGCCTTTATTGGCAACAGTGAAAGCGACACAGTCACTGCCGCATTCTGAGAATGAGTCTCAATGGAGTGTCAACGATTTTTGGCTTTGCATTTTGGGTTATCTAAGTGGCGACTGGTTGCAGACATCCATAAATCAGGTATTAGCTGCCTTTAGTGGCTTCAACATAGGCGACATGCTCTCTGCCCCATCCTGAAAATGAGCAACCATGGAGCGTCAATGACTTTTGGTCTTGCATCTTGGGAAAACTTCGTGACGCTTTGTGGCAATAATCCATATACACAGTAATGGCGGCCTGTTCAGGCAAAACAGTGCATGACATATACTTTACCTCATCATGAAAATGAGCGTCGTCAGCGCATCAACAATTGTCGGTCTTTCATATTGGGTAATAAAGGCATCGCATGGATATTCCAGCTCATAACAGAACTATTGAAAGCCTTAATATGCAAAAATACATTATTTCAGAGGAAAAACACAGATTTGAAAATAATCGATATCGCACACTGCAAATCATGGAACATGTGATTACTGGATGTTGAATAAGTGATTTCGATAAGACGCTATCATCATTCAGCAAAAACAACAGCGTTATATGCATCGACAGATTGACCCGCTGGAAAACAAACTGAGAACCAGCCCCAATCAGACGGGTAAGGGGACATCCATAAAACCGTATCTGAATTGACGGTTCGGTTGAAACAACGATGCGGACCGCCAACTCACCAACTTTTCGGTTCTGACCTAGACCCACACGCAAAGCTCTGGCCTTGAACCATTGCAGCCACTACATGTTACGGCCAATCTGACAACCAGGTGATGCCATTTGGTCTGAGATACGCACCTGCTACAATGCAGTCATACCTGAACGACTGACTACATTCACACATTGATGACTTCGCAGTATGCTACCTCAATGACATGCTCAAAATTTGGCCAACAAGATCGAACATGCGGAGCATATAAGCCAATTGCTGCAGCAACTCAATGAACGAAGTCTCTATGGCAAATCCACGAAGTGTCAATTCCGAGTGTCGTAAGTGGGCATCCCGGGGTTTGTCATTACTCACAATGGAGTCGGCATGGAATCAGACTGGATCTCAAAACTCGAGGACTGGCCAACACCAAAATCAGTTACAGTCGTTGAGGTGCTTCTTGGATTCACAAACTTCCACAGATCATTCATCTTGAAAAATTCCAAGGTGCCTGTTCCACTGATGGAATTACCAACGATATAAAAGACATCTCGTGGCAAGAATTCGAAAATCTTAGTCAAATGGGAATGGACTCGGGAAGCAGAGTCGGGATTCTGAAAACTTGATCAGACCTTCACTGAGGCACCGATCCACCAGCATCTCGATCCGGCCAAGCCGATCATTGTTTAACTAGATGTGAGTGGATTGGAAATTGCAGGCATTCTCAATCAGTAGGATCTTTTCAGGATTCCAAGGCCAGTCAATTTGTACTCCTGGAAGTGTTCCCCAGCCAAACGGAATTATGACACTTATGATCAGAAGCGATTGGCCATTGTGGAAAGACTTATACAGTAGCAGCATTACATCAAGGGCACCAATTACAAAATCTTCATTTGGTGCGATTACACGAATCTCGAATATTTCCTGACATCGAAAGTCCTCTGCAGAAGACAAGCCAGGTTGTCGGAATTCCTTTCAGCTTACAACCCAGTCATCGAGCACCTGGAAGGCAGTAAGAACTGTGCCAATGGCCTCTCCAGATGACCCGACTATGAGATCTCCTACGAACGGCCTGTGGCACCACTATTGTCAACCATCCCAGTGGAACCAGATGAATGATCTCATTCCAGCAATCATTGCAGCCCAGGCTTCCGACCCTTTGGCTATCGATGTCTTCATGAAGGTAAATCTACAGGCCAATTGCACATGGTGCAGATACTGCTGGAGAGGAGAATCAATGCAAGGTTGTAACGGGAGCATTGACATACGCGGGGTGGATATATGTTCCTGCGGTCGACCCTCTACATGGAAAAGGGATAAGGCTATTGCATGACAACCCTGAGGTTAGTCATTTTGGAGATCCGAAGACTGCTGAGCTGGTATCTGGAGATTCCTGCTGGCCAGCAATGGACTCATATGTTCGCAAGTATGTCAGTAGCTGCGCAGTGAGCCGCCAAATGAAAGCACCTAGGTACGCCAGGTACGGGATAAACATGCCCACGGAGACACCATCATGGCCATGGGAGGTCGTCACAGTTGTCTTCGTCAGTGACTTGCCAGAGTCAATGGCATCGGGCTACACCAGCATTCACTTGATCGTGGACCAACCAGCCGGGATCGCAATCTACACACTGTGCTGGAAGGATATCGACTCGCCGGAATTGGCCTGGCTCTTCTTTGACCACATCACTTGACAGCACGGGGTCCCAGACAACATAGTATCAGATGGTGGCATGCAGGTTTCAAGCAGGTTCTGGACCCAGGTATGGTCTCACTTGAGTACGGATCATTCGCTCTGGACAGACTTCCATCCACAGGCAAAGGTGCACTCAGAGCGTCAAAACCAGATGACTTAGTGGTATCTCACGGCTTTCAGCGACTACAAGCATGACAATTGGGTCAAACTTTTGCTGCTGGCCGAATTTGCTTTCAATGACATGTTACATGTGTTCACAAGAAGGACTCCATTCTGGGTGAATTACCACTACCATCTGGTGAAGCAGTTTAAGGCCCTGAGGCAACCATCTAGCCTGAAATCGGAAATCCAAGCAGACACTTTCGCAGCTGCCTTGGAGGAGACTCACCAACCTCTCCAAAGGAACTTGTAGGAGGCTCAAGCCCATCAGACCAAATACGCCGGTGCCAGAGAGGTTATTTTTGAGGTTGGACGTCTGGTCTGGCGGTCAACGGAGCACATCTGAACAACAAGACCATCGAAGACATCGGATTACAAATGAACAGGACCATATGTGATAAGTAAGTTCATCTATAAGAATGGTTATGAATGGGTCATTCCACATATGATCCGGAAGCACAACATCTTCTATGTCTCTTTGCTTGACCGCTATACACCTTGTCCCAACAGCAAGCCACCATCTGAACCGCAGCTGATGATTTTCGATCAGTTGGACGACTGAGAAGTCAACAGGATCATTGACTCTAAGCGATGCTACTGGAAGCGCCATTATCTTGTACAGTGGGCGGCTAACAGTTACATATGGACCAGGTGGAAACAAGTGGAGAATCTCGAAAGCACCCAAGAATTGGTCGATGAGTCTCATCGATAGTATCCCAGGAAGCCGCGACTGTGATCAGACTTGGAGGAGTGGCATTGGATATTGTCGGTGGGGTGGAACTTTTTGTAACATTCTGGTGGATCTCAGGAATATATAAATGGCGTCGTTATTGGTTTTCATGGGCTGCCACTGGAGGTTGAGTTTCCACCTGTATCGAATCCACCATGAAGCTTCTTATTGGGCACTGCTCGGTGGTGGGACTGGTTGAAGTCGTACGGAGGTGTATGCACATTAATTTTGGATTTCAGATGGGCTTTCTGTTGTTTATACACATATGTGGCAGCCCAGGGGGTCTGCTCCTCAAGGGGGAAATGATGTAATTGCAGTGATCATTAGGTTATCGCCAATGACACAAGACATATCAAGGGCCGGGTAACCCCTACCTTATATAGACAACTCACGATCTCTCTGAAATTGCAAGCAATATTCTTACTTATCTCCAACTCTATTATATTACCACATCCACATGTGCAACCATATCTTCCCATCTACTCTCATATGCGGCCCAATACAGATATACGGCCTTACAACAATACACTGAAAATTCATCTGTTCTGTGGGCGGATATAGCACATACCAAGAGTCATATTGCTCCTTGATTGATAACCAACCCAGTATGAACCCTTGTTACTCAGGCATCGCTCACCAGATCCCAAATCTATAGAGTTCAACAGATTGTGATTACTACGTCAATTCTATGCAATGCGGTCACCTCAAATACTTGAACTTTCACACATAATTACTACTTTTGAGGAGTCATATGCAGAGGCACATGTTTTCATTCAGGTTCACAGTGCTCCGTTTGGCCAACAGCAAGTGTTACCCAATGATGCAAGTATTCTTCCAGTGTATCAGGTTTAGATACATCTGGTTCAGGTGCATCTGGTTTAGGTGTGTCTTGTTCAGGTGCGTCTGGTTCTATTCCACATGTGTTGGCATTAGCCAATCACCAATTCTTGCATCCATACAGAGGGTTGTTGATAGGAGTTGGTAACATTTGGTACTAGAAATGCAACTATTCTGGTGTGCCTGGCAATATCCAAAATCACAACATTGGGCCACTGTCCTCAATTTGACTCTGACCCATTGCAGTCATCTCTCCTGAACCCTTTCAAGGTGCATCTTGACTTGTATTCTCCTTGACTATGGGCAGTTTTTTGCATGGTTTATCCCAGTATGCTATTGCACTGAATCTTATATTTACTGCTTAAACACTCTCTCCCACATTCCCCAACATTCTATCTTGATTACAGCAAATGGAACCAATACCCAGCCAGGTGAGGAATCACTATGTACAGAACAATCAAGAAGCTTACCTTGAGAGTGCACTCACATTCAAGAAAGCAACCATTCTTCACTGTCCATCAAATATATTCCTTCCAATTATCTCCATTCCAGCATTATGTTGTGGATAACTAATGTCCCCAATTTGAGGACTGAAGTAGAATGACAGTGCATATCAGGAGAACAGTGATGCTGAGGTTGAGGATACAGGAGTGTGAATCTAAACATCCCACTTCGAAGAAGAAGATATTGATCAACAATGGGAGGTTCTTCATCTAGACCAGCCATGCTGGGACGGGTCATTATGAATGACACAGCACTCACTGCCAATGGTACAGAGCTGTGCTGATGCTGTCGTTGCTTGCCCTGCAGATCCAAATCCCAAAATCCACCTGGGGCAATGGCACCAGCACCGCTCACATTCCAAAAGTCAACCCTCCTCAACAAATTATTCAAGTCTGACCATGCACCATCCACCCATGTGCTGCCGCTACCCAACTCTGGTGGAGATCAACATGTTCCACAACCCAAGTCCTCGGGAGATCAGCAGGTTCCGCAGAACCATATGCCTACTGCTGAGGTTGTGATATGGTTCACGGAGGCATTCATAATCATGAGGACCTTTTTGTCAATGTTATCCAATGACAAGTACTCAATGGTTGATGAAGTTTGGAAACTAGTCATTGAAGTGGAGGATCAAAAGCAGGCATTAGCAGATGCTCCGGAAGGCACACCATCTGTGTATCAATTGCCTGGTGGTCCATCTCGTAAAATAGATCTGCAAACATGAGAAGCTGTATGTCTTCGAGTCTGTTTCATATTTCTCTATAAGACTTATGATATTAACTACGTCCCAACATATAGTTAGTTAGAACTGAAGATAAGTACTATTTGCGAATAGTTGGCAGATGCGGCACGTAGAACTGTTGTTCATAGTTACCAGTTGGTTTTCGGTTTCCAGACTCAGCTTCACATACAGGTTAAGGAGCGCCTGTTCAACAATGCTTTTCTGTCAAAGGTTGTTATTGATTAGAAATCATGGTTCACCCAAATGGAAATCTTTGATCTAATTTACCATCAATTTTTCTTCCCCACCAATAGCTTGGGTGCCCTCCTACGACATCCCAGTGTTTCCAAGCTCCTACTCCACAGACATTAGCGCAGGCATCTGCAGCTATTGATCATACGGTGTCTAAATATGCAAGTGGAAAGAAGGTCACTGGTATGTATTCTCAAGACGAATACTGCAGTACATTTTGCCAATCCCCTGTGACAAAACTTAATCCGGAAACCACAGCACTCATCAATCACACATTAGTGAGATGCGTCATCCCCCACCCTGCAGTGCAACTCTGCTAGGATAGGTCATCATTGATCCCTGTCGGCACTCCTCGGCCTGGATTGATGCTTCTAAATTCCATCTCGCTGTCAATACCTTCTCCTTTAGTGTACCTCCTCTGGAATTGCCACTGCTCAATCCCCTCTAGCAGGATTGGCACTGCACTATTTCATTTCGTGCTGAATACCCCCCGTTCAGTGCTTCTTAACCTGGGACGGGAGCTGCTCAATTCCCACCAGCGCTCCTTGGTCAGGATTATCCCGCCAGTATTTCATTCCACAATTCGTGACCCTCTGTTTTGGTGCTCCCCAGCTTGGACAATTCTCCTCAATCCCCACCAGTGCTCCTTTGCCAGTATTGGTATTCCGCCATTTCAATCCGCAAAAATTACCCCCCTTTTGGCACTTCTCCCTGGTTTGGGCACTCTACAATCCCCATCAGCACTCCACAGCTTTGATTTGGCACTATTGGTTTTCATTTCACGATCTTCCAACCACTTCTGCATAGTTCACTTGTCCATGCTGCACTCCCCTTCCGGGACTCCTCTTTCTCTGGTAGTTGCTCACTTTTTTCCTTTGAATATATCATATTGCCCTTCATACTCCCATTTAGATTCGCAGGTGGTTAACATCTCATTATATTGTTGTCAGTTATCACATATCAAGCGAAATGACATTGGAATTCCATTTCATCCACTATCCAGGGACAAAAAGTCAGCAAATACTAGGAGTGCCTTCAGCGTCTTGATACCGTTGTTGAATTATGTGTTATTGCTGTGTCCGACCCTGTTCAGAGGGGAGATGTAGCGGATAGCACTGTCACCATTTTTAATTTATACAAGTTGATCGCTTAGTCATGTTATTGTTTCAGTGTACCTCCATGTATGTCTGAATCACTAGACTTCATCTTTGGTTTCTTAATGTAGCAAGGCAGAAAAATCATTGTTGAAGAAGATGATAGCTAGTGTGATTCAGCAGAGATAATGAATGATAATTCATGCATTATAGTTGCTGATGAGGGAAATCGATTACTCAAGTACATCCACAGAGTCCCCGATATTCCTTCCAGTCCTCTGAATCAATCTCCATAACAACCCAGGCATCTCTCGGACTTTGTTAGTGATTGCTGAATTGATTTAGCAAGAATCAAACATTCACTCGATGTCCTCTGCAGCGGTCCAACACATTTCCAAACTGTTCTCAATCACTCCCATGGTACACCTGACCTAGTCATCCGAGATCCCAGTGACTCGGAAGGCCAGCAGTAATGCGCTCCTGTGGTCTCATTTTCTCCTGACACTAACTCTTCTACATTTACACTCCACATCCTCTCAGGCACACCTGGAAGCTCCCAGTGACTAAAATACATTAAGCTGATGTCAAGCCTTACAGTATGACAAACATTGCAAAGGGCTTTATCAGGTGGTTATTATCATCTGTAGCAGCATTGATATTATTTGCAGAAAATACAGTTGGTGGCCTATGGCTGTGCAAAGACTACTAGGTACTCAAATTGTTGACAGTAAAGGAATATTACCCTCTGCGTCTTATCTTGGAGATGCTTGACTGGATTCATAGGTCCCAGTCACTACTACGCTCAATTTGCAGGATATGAATCATCTAATTTGTAACAGAGGGGGTGACAAATACATTACCTCATTCTGGGTGCACACCATAAGTTCCAATACAGTGTTATGCCATTCGGCTTGCTAAACGCACCAACCACATGATAGCGGGATGTTGATGGCCGCCTACCACTGTACATTTGCCAACTGTGCTGAATATTACCTGATTAACATGGTTTAAATGAATATGTCCGAGTACGGCCTCGTATGAACAAATATCTGTATATACAGTTGCTTACGTAGAGGTTGTATGGTTGGGTTGTGTAAACATACCATAATTGTATGAAATGTAAGACACATGGTGAGTTGACTATACAGGGTTGCGGTGTCACAGCCCCAAGGCCCGTGCAGCTGTTACATTATCCCACTCTTTTGGTGCAAACCTCCTGCACTGAAACAGCCTGGACTGCATCCACAAATAGGTATTCCATCTCTTGTAATCTACTGTAAGCCATATGGCTTACCATAATCTCCTGTAACACTCATAATACCCAGTAACACCTAATAACACCAATCACCCCAGAGCTATTTCATATAGCCTCTGATAATATTCTTGTAACACCTTGGTAGCATATCTGTAATAGTGGGGTAGCATCACTGTAATTCAGTAGTAGCATCTGAGTTGATTGCATCCATACTTTGTATATACTTTATCTCTTATATTTGTTAAATACAGTTCTATTTGCAACTCTAACATACCCTTATAACTTGGACATACTGCCTATAGCAATTGTACTATGTTTACTATTGCAACTCTTACAGGTTTGCTCTCTCAAAACTGACATGCATCAGCAAAATGTATTATAGTCAATGGGAGCCTCCAGGAGTGTCTGAGAGGAAGTGGAGTGTCAACATAGACACATCAATGTCAGGAGAGTATCAGACCCTACGAGGGCATTCCGGCCGGCCTTGGGATTAACCGGAATCACTGATGACTGGTACAGGAGTAGCATGGGAGTGACTGTGATAAGTTCGGGAATACGTCCGAGCACCAGAGAAATCTTTGAGTGCACCTGGAAGCGTCCCTGAACCAAAGCGGGAATCACAAGCACACTCTGAGAGATGACTGGGTTCTGATGGATATTCATTCAGAGGACTGCGCATGTGATTTGAGAATCTCCAGAAGTACATGAGCAATCCATTTCCCTCAACGCTGAATATGATGCATGGATTATTGTTCATTATCACTTCTGAATCATACTAGCTATCATCTTCTTCAACATTGTATTTTTTGTGTCGCTACATTGAGGAACCAAAGAAAAAGGTGACTGATTCAATCGTAAATGCAGGTACACCAAATTAATTACCCAACCAACCAGACAAATGATAGCAATCAAACATGGCGTCAATGTCATCCACTGCATCTCTAATCTCGTCAGGGCCTACGAAAGCAGGAACACACAATTCATCATCAGCCCAAAGAAGCTGGAGGCACTCGGTGTATTTGCTGATTATTCGTACCTGGCATGTGGACGAAATTGATACCCAATCTTGTTTGACTCAATTTGTGATATCTATCCCAGGTGTAATGAGATGTTGGCTAGCTACGAATTTAAAAGGGGCATTTGAAAGGCAATGATCATTCGGATGAAAAAGGGGAGTAACCACCTGGAAAAGAGGAGGGCCAGATGGGGAGTGCTGTGTGGAAAAGAGGAGTACACAGAAGGTGTTGGAGGAGTGCAGACAAAAAAAGAGCGCCAAATCTAGGCTGAGGAGCGCAGACGGGGATTGAGGAGCACCCATACAAGCGGAGGAGCGCCAACAAGGGGGGGGGTGTGGTAAACAGTGTGGAGTTGAGTATAGAAGCGACAATCCAGACCGAAGTGCGCTGGTGGGAAATGAGGAGCTCTCCTCACTGGTTGTAGAGCGTGGAATGGAAGGAATAAAGTGTTTAATGAGACAGAAGAGCATCAATCAGGTCTGAGGAGCGCCAACGGAGATTGAGGAGAGCCAATCGTGAGTCAGGAGTGACTATCCTAGCGGACTTGCACCTCATGGGGGTATCCAGCAGCCCACTGATGTGGCATTGATGAGTGCAGTGCCTTCTGTAGTAAAACGTATCACTGGGGATGGGCAAAATGTACCTCGATATTCATCATGACAAAACATTAGTCTGGCCTTCTCTCCACTGGGATATCCAGAAAGCGCACAATGAATAGCTGCGGCTGCTAGCGCTAAAGCCGATGGAGTGGGAGGTTGGAAATGCTGGGATGTCGTAGGCTGGCACCCCAAGCCATTGGAGGTTAAGAAAAATTGATAGTAAATTAGATCAAGCACTTCTGTTCACGTGAACCATGATTTCATATCATCAACGACCTCGGAGAGATATGCATCATCAATCAGGAGCTCCTTGATCTGGATCCAACACTAAGTCTCAGAGTGCAAATCTAACTTGTAACTATGTCCAACAGATCAACATGCCACATTTGCCAACTGTCCTCGAATGGTACTTGTCTTCAGTTTTCGCTATGTTTAGTGTGGGTGCTAGTCAATATCTGAAATCTGACAGAGGAGCATTAAACAGAATCCAAGACTTACAGCATGTGGTGTTTGCAGATCTATATTTATGAGATGGACCGCCGGGCAATTGACACACAGATGGCGTTCCTACATGAGCACCTGCTAATGCCCACTGACGATCTTGAACTTCAATGGCTAGTTTCCAAGCTTCTTCGAACATCAAGTACTTGTCTTTGGATAATATTGGCCAAGGAGTCCTCAAAAATCCGATTACCTCCATACATCTTTTGGTTACCGCAAACATAACCTTTCAGTGTTAGGGAACATTCTGATCTGCACTGGCTTTCAGTTGTTGAACATGCTGATCTCCACTAGACAAGTGTAGCGGCAGTGCCTGGGCAGACAGTACACTGTCAGACTTGGATAATTTGATGAGGATGGCTAACTTTCGGTGTCTGAGCATTGGTGATGCCATTTCCCCGGCTGGATTGCGGGAATTTGGAAGCGGAGAGCATGCAATGACAGTATCGGCACACCATCAGTTCGTTGACAGTGGAACCCTTGTAGTTCGCAACGACTTGTCCCTGCGCGCCTTCCCTAGAAGCAGGAACTCCAGTTGGTGATCCAAATCATCTTTTTCGATGTCGGACAGTATGGTCGACTGTCCTCGGTTCTCACTTTCATCATCACCGATCTCCTGATCGGTATTTGCATCCTCCTCCACCAATGAAATTGAGGACATCAGTCATCTGCAAAGCAATGTATGATGGACGATAGTTGGACGGTAAACATTTGATGAACAACACAGATTGGCCACTTTCTTGAATGCGAGTGCTCTCTCAAAGAGTACTTCTTGATTCTTCTGTGAATAGTGATTCCTCACCTGGCTGGGTGTAGGTTCCATTTGCAGAAATGAAGATAGAAAGTTGGGGAATGTGAGAGAGAATGCATAAGCAGTAAATATAAGATTACATACAGCAGAATAACAGGAAAAATGGTGCAAGAAGTTGCACATAGTCAAGGAGGATGTAATCAAGGCCTGCCTTGAAGGGTTCAGGAGTGATGACATCAGTGATTCATATTTATATTGAGGACAGCAGTCCAGTGTTGCAATATAGGATGTTGTCAGGTGCACCAGAATAGATGAATTCCTAATGCCGAATCTTGGCAACTCCTACCAACAACACTCTGTATGGATGCAAGAATTGGAGGTTGGCTAAAGCCAGCACACAGAGAATGGAACCAGTCGCACCGGAAGAAAACTCGTGACATTAACTAACCCTTCGTGCTTGCCCAATGGAGTACTGGGAACCTGAATGAAAACATGTGCCGCTGCATATGACGCTGTAAATGTAGTAATTATGCAAAAATGTTTGAGCATTTGAGGTTGCTTCATGGCATGGAATTGATGCAGCATTTGGAATCTGCAGAACTTGATAGATTTGGGACCTAGAGAGTGACGGCTGAGTTGCAAGGTATCATACTGAGTGTGTCATCGATCGAGGAGAAATCTGAATCTCCACATGTGGTATGTCCGCCGGAAGAACACACGTATTTTCACCATATTTTATCGTATTATGATGCTGCAGCTAAGTTTGCAGTTGAAAAGGCAATATTGTAAGTATAACTTCCCTTTCAAGCATTCATCTGGGCCATATCTGCAGAATATCCATCACAACAATGTTCCAGTTAATGTAGGAAAGAGAGAATTTGGAATACAAAGGAGACATACAGGTGTAGGGAAAGAATGGTCAGATACGATTGATAAATCAGGGGTAATAGTCTCGATTCAAGCACTTGGCTACGCCAAGATTGCAAACAGATGGGTCATGAACACTCATTCGCATTGTGATTGTGCACATATTTTCTAGTAAGTTGCACACTGTTGAATCACATATTCATTGTAAGTCTCACCAGTACAATGTTCACTTCAATTAATGTTGGGGTTGAAAGCAATACGCTACGATGGTCTGAATGCATAGTGAGACTTCATCTCACAACGGGCAGATGAATGATGATGGCATGTATGCAGTTCCGGAAAATTGAAGTGCACCAAAGTTCAAATGGTTTTTCTTGGATTCAATGGCTGGGGATTGATTGCAAGCTCACCTCAGTCGGACAGTTGATTGCCATCTTTGAAGTTGTCCTTTCTCAACTTGAGCTTTCAAGATTCTCTCTCTTCGAACATCACTCTTGATGGAAATCAGTTCACATAATCTCTTTGTAGATTCGAGTTTTGGAAGCCCAAAAATGCTGTTAGTTAGAATCTAGTTATGACTGCATTCAAATTGTGGAGGACGTAGGCCTCTTTCAGTAAGTGCGGTACAGGTGTCAGCAGGAGTTGCCGGCCATTGTGCAGAGTCGCTGAACAGAATCTGTTGTTTGAGATTCCCGCTCTCAAGCTCTAGCTCTTTTGACAGAGACTGAACTTGCATAAGCTATTTTAGGATTTTGAAGCATATGTCCAAGCATACTAGTTAGTTAATATCGAGTTAAGTGAGGCAACTCATTGACCAGGTCAGTGCATTGATGGTTTAGTTGTACAGGGTGACCTTCCTCCAACGGACAAGTTGACACGGAGCTAACTGTTCACAGAATTGTAGTGGTGGCCTTTATATCCAAATCAATCATAGATTCATATATTAGCAGATGAGGAGTTGGATGAGCCCCTTGCACCTCATCATGAACTGTCATAATAGATGACAATCTGTGTGCACCGCGTCCACTGATTCAAACACGAAGAAAACATGATGAGGATAAAGGAAATTGAAATATAAAGTGCACTACGAACTGGGATACATGTGCTTCGGTGGCATATGTGTTGCTCTCAAGGCGTGTCTGGGCAGGTATGATACATCCATAATGAGTCACAGCTTGTCAAAGTTGGCTTCATACAAATCCAAGAACCTCATTGTGGACTGGATTGCAGATCTCAGTTGTGCCAGAACTTCAATCATAGGACAGGAAATACCCTGGAGTGAAGGCTGCAGCTTTGCTATGAATACCTCAACCATATCTCGGTATCTGACACTCTGGGAAGTGGATCTGAGGTGCGCCCGAACTTCAATGATATGCCAGCAAAAGCTGCAACTTTGCTACGACTAAGTGAGCCCGCGTCTCATATTCTGCCAGAAGTAATAAATATCACCCAGATGGACTTTATTGCCAAATGGGATAGGCAAATGTGCTGTGCTGGACCTGTCATAACAATACTACCAGGATTCTCCGATGCACCAGAACTTCAATTCTAGGCCAGCAAAAGCAGTGGCTTTGCCACAAATAAATGAGCCCATGTCTCATATTCTGACACATGTACTCGATATGGCGCAGACAAACTTTGTAGGAACTGGGATTGGCAAAAATGCAGTGATCGATTGGTCATATAGATATGTACTCAAACCTTTCTGGTGCACCTGAACTTCGATCAAATGCCTCTAAATGCTGCAGCGTTGCCGCGTATAACCAAGGTGTGTGTCATATTCTGACTCAGGTCCCCAATATCACCGAGAGTATCTCAGTGCCAAATGTGATTACCAAATATGCTGTGCTGGACCTGTCATACCACGACTTAGGACATATACTGAGGATTCTCTGGTGCACATCAACATCGATCAAAAGCCAGCAAAAGCTGAGGCGTTGCCACGAATAAGCATGCTGTGTCTCATTTCCTGACCCACGGACTCAATATCGCCTACAGTGTCTCAGTGCCAAATGCGATTGGCAAATGTGCAGAGCTGGATCCGTTATATCACGTCTCAAGACATATGCTGAGAACTCTCTGGTGCACCTGAAGTTCGATCATATGCCAGCAAATGTTGCGGCATTACTGTGAATCCATGAACTGGTGTCTTGTATTCTGACACAGCAACTCAATATGGTATCAATTGACTATATTGCCAAATGGGGTTGGCAAATATGCAGCACTTGATCTGTTGTGACAAGACACATCACAGATCACGAGAATTCCACGGGAAATCTGGAATCGGACGAATTATGAATTTTTTCATTCTTTTGATATCGAAATGCGTACATGGCCTCAGGTTTTTGGTCTACCTCATTCTCACAACTGACAAATGATTCGAAGCCCTTTGGTGCATCGTGCTCAACAGTCGACTTATGCCATCAATGGTGAGATATGCCAGCCAGGAATGTGTAATGTAACTTATCAATTGACTTCATCTCATATTGGGCCTTATTAATAATCAAGAATGCCAATGCAGTGCCCCTCTACCAATTCCAACATCAGATCTTTGATTCGCTTCAGAACGGCAGAGAGAAAGCGTTTCTTTACCTAGCATAGTGTGCCTTACAAATGACCTTTTTGATCATTTGTATCCATTAAGAAGATTATGTTGGTTGACTGTCGAAAGAGGTGTACCTTGATGAAGCATCCTAACAATCTAAGATGATACTTCAGTAGACTGCAATGTTGTCTCCATTCCAAGTCAGCCGCTTCATATAGTCCTCTCAAAACCCCAGAACATGGTACATCATCGTCATCATGGGGTTTCAGCAACTCCTCAAGTCGTGCAGGACTCTCATTGGCGCCACACCAGAGTGTTGGTGGAAATCACTCGCCAGGTTATCATCGCCCCTAGGTCGCATATTCATTAACAATGTGTGTGATACTCGATTTTACCCTCACCGGACAACTCATGCAGATGCCTGCCACCAGTTACGCAATGCCAAAAACTTCTGAGATATTACTACATAGATAGCTGCTGTAAGATGTAGACCTGTCACGCCCACTGTGGGTGTAGTTAGGAACACAGAGGGATTTCATGAATCCTGGAATTTGAGCTGCATTTCTGTGCATTCATCATTACCCATTTCCGCATACATGTGGAATATATCCACATGATCCACAAAATACTTGTTTAGCCACCACTTCAAATGATGAACTTGGCCAGGAGGAGAACAAAATAGCACCACCTTTTGTGGAGAAGGTGCACTGGGGAGTGCATTTTCATTTCTGTTCTGTTCCAGAAAGAGCGCCTCTCCTGAGTCAATGTCATCGTCAGGTTCAGAATACTCCGCAGGTTTGTTGTCAAGCATTGGCAGAAATGACTCTCTCAGCCATCGGAGAATTGGAGAATCCACTCAAGGATCGAGTTGTCACTCATTGTACCATTGTGCAGGAACCTTGTTGCGACCTTGGTGTCTCGCAACACTAACGAGAAACAAGCTAGCTGCCATCTATGAACCCTCCATGCTCCAGAACCACCCAGTGAAGTGTATCTCTCCACAAGAGTCTTGAGTTTTTCTTGCTCATCCTCACTCTAGTTGAGATCAATGAGGTGTGCATTCTCTGTTGCTATCGGAAGAAGTGGTTATCCATTGGCTGGTTTCAATTCCAGGCCCCTCCTCATTGTCCAAGGCTTTGCAATCTGTATCATCCAGTGCGCCGCATACTGTTGAGCTTCATCATCTTCTGTCTGGATTGCGCGCATCATACTCTTCACAGTGGAATACAATGCCTCTGCACGATGCTTGTCCATCACAATATCATCCTCAGGAACTTCAGGCGCACCTGAAAACAGCCGCATCGTCTGAGAATGCCAGACATAGAGTGTTTGGAATCCCGGCGTTGATGTGACTAGCAGTTTGATCCCAATTTTCGCATTCATCGCAATGTGCCAGCGAACACTGTTCTTCGTCTTGAACCGATATGCCTCATCACAAATCCCAAAACTCCATGGACAGTAGGAGAGTTGGCTGTTGCATGATAGTTTCACTCTTGATTATCAGGTATCATATGACACAACATGGATATTCCATCGGTTTTCCGGCACATCAATGCTGCTGTTCCGATCACTGTGGGTGATATTTGCATTTTCTGCATGCAACAACTTAACAAGTTTGAAGTTGGTTGAATATGTCTTCTCCTTAATGATGCTCTTGAACGTCTCTGCCACTCTGGGCATTGTTACAACCAGGATTAGATCAAGAGCTGATTTAAAGGCAGGATGCCCCTGAGGAGGAGTTGTCTGGAACTCATCAAGACACTCATGGTCAAGTTTGTTGTTGATTGTACCGAGAACAGTATTCAATACTGAATTGGTATTTTCTGGATCGAGGACCTCCTCACCATCCTCCACTTTCTCCTTAACTTCCCTTACATCTTTGTCTGTGTTAGTTTCTTCCTCAATGATCTCTGTCAGATGCTCTGATGTGAGCTGGGCAGATGGGCTCATATTCCGGTGCTCCTGAATTTCATTGCAAGGATAGGTATTTCATAGCCAAACAACCATTGGAACGAATACATATGGATTCAATTCAATCAATCCTATTCTTTCAATCCAAACTTACATTAATACAAGTATCATTCTGTTGCCCACCATCCTCCTCTCCCACCTCTCTTCCACCCTCTTCAGCACCTTCCAAAGTCTGTGTATTATAATTATCAGTTGCACGCATCTAGCCATGACAAGGCTAGCGGGGATTGACTTCGCTCGTCACAGGACATTCTCCGCATTCACGTTCCCAGTAGTTCTTCTCATTATGACCAAAACTAGTTTCGGATTATGTCCAAGTTTCAACTTGAAAGCATTGGAAAAGCAAATGTGGTATGAAATCTAGCCATATATGGGATCAATTATCAATTGCCAGTGTGCATAAGATCCGATATACTCTTCGTCCAATTGTTCCAGCTCCAAGGTGCACTTGAACAGTGATGTTAGGATGTATGGCACTTTCGGGCTTTAGTTTTGTTGATTAAATCAGTCAGCTCCTCCCAGTGGCTCACATCGGTATACTAGGCATTGAGTTGTTTGGGGGCTAGAACAATCTCCTTGCCATTCGACACCCAGCAAATTAAAACCCAGAACATTGTATTTGGCAACTCGGAGAGGTTAATTCTTGGTTCCTGGCACACGTGCTCGCCCCAATCTGTCACCGGTCGCTTGTCGCCTCTGCTTCCCTTTTTCCTTGCCTCCAGAATTGTGCTTGCAGATTTCTTCAAATACAATTCAACCAAATGCCACCAAATCCATTCATCATTATCGAAATTACCAAATGGCAGCCAGTTTGGGAATGTCTCCAAACACTCTGCAACCGCCATCTTCCAGTGCAGGGGGTCCATCTCAAAGTTGCTTCAACCGGTTCTGCCCCTAGAAAATAGACCGATGCTTCTTCTCCAGAAACGCAGCCACCTATACTTTCTTCCACTTGTTGCACACACTGTAGTTGGCCAGCCCCATCCGGTTGGCAAATTACTTCAAGGCGAGTTCAGTATGCTTTAGGAGGATTGGTGGGTTGACTTCTGAACAGCCCAAGTCCGACTAATCGTCGCTCTCATCATCCGCATCATAATCATCATAGGAAATCCCCTGCAATGGAGGTAAGTCCACAATCCCTGTGATATCTGGTGTCTGCAGTTTCGCAGGTGGCTGGAATCATTTCGTTGGGAAATGAATCAGGGGACTCCCAGGTGTGCCAGAATGAGGTTCAGGAGGAGATTTTGGGCTGAAAGTTGTTGGCCGATTTATTGGATGGTTTTCCGGCGGTCCTGGAGGCACTCTTGGTGCACCTGGAGTTGTTGTCCCTTGTCCTGGAATCTGTGGAGGGGTGAACATTTGAGACCCACCATAACAACCTTGGTGGTGGTCATATCCATGCCATGGAGAACGATAGCTTGGAAATCTTTGGCTTGCACTGGTTGTTCGTTGCCAACTATGTGTCATGTTGAATGGAGAATGCTGATGAAACTGCGGAGCACCGAGAAAGGACTGGTGTGGAGGTAGATAATATTACCCAGGCGTGGATGATATTGATTGCTTTGTTTCCCAAATCGACTGTTGTTGCCAGTGGCAGTTCGTGAACTATTTTCCGATGATTCTGAATCGTCTTCATTGCGCTGTTGCATACCAAAAAGGCCACCCAGTGAAGCCATATTCAATGTCTCCGGTGGAGATCCGTTCATCGACATGTTCTCTGTCTAAACATTGTGGTAAACTACTATGGATGCAAGATGTGATACCGAATGAATTGGAGTACCATTCAGTATATTGCAGCTAGCAGTGACCTTGAGTGGAATGGAGGGTTGTTTATGTCCCATTGTGTTGTCATGATCTGTGGTGTTTCAATCCACCTTTGATCCATGAAACCAACCTGACTGAGAAACAGAATCCTTAACCACACACATCCTGCCTTTCTTTGTCATAAGCTCGAATTCATATACTATAATATTGGATAGATGCTCACCTTTATATGCTTCCATGACTTTACAGGTCATAGAAGGGATATGATATGATATCTCCAGTAACCCAACAAGAACTATATCCAGTGTGAAGGTTAGCATGACGAGGGATATTACACATAGGTTGTGCATGTATGACCATGCGACCTCATTCAGTAGGAGGTCTGTGAGTCGAGCAGCAACAGGCTCGCTTGCTATTGAGCTCCTTGTCTAAACATCATTGTTCTTCTCAGGATCCATGCTCCCATCAACGATTGTTACTGAAGCAACCATCCTATCAGTTCTAAATCATCATAGCGCAGGAATACAGCTAGCTAGGAAGCTCACCAATTGATTGTATTGAGATGATCTACCTTGATTATCAGCCACTCGGAGCCACAAGCAGAGATATAACCCACAATGCCGTGATCACATTGTATCAGGCCCATCATGGTTATTGCAGTGATGACAAAGGAAACCTTCTCTTCTCTGGTAATGACTTTCAGCAGAAGATGTGCATGATTTATGTTTGGGATATGATATATACATTCTGGTTTAAGAAGAAAGCTGCTTGTAAGGTGACTGTATTTTGCCGATCCCCCGCATTTGGCGGGGTGCAATGAGCCTGAGATACGCCAACTTGAGTCAGCTCGCTTTGAAACCATTATCCTCTGAGGCTCTAAATCGGCCCCTCAAGCATCATGGAGATTCATCTGAATACGTGTGCACCGACCATTCCTGGACCATGGTCAATGCTCGGGGGAAACATGTTAAGTGCTTTATCTGCGAAAGGAAATTGTTCGATGATACCCGACTTCAGGCTCATTATCAACAATATCACCCAAAATCGATGAATACAGGGCCATTACCTGATGGGATTTTGCCTCCTGCAGGCTGCGATCAACCCAAGCCATCGTAGTTTGACTTCGGTTAGTGCACCTGAATGGCCATCGATGAGCTAGTCAACTAATGATCTAACCATACACAATGTACCTGGTGCGCCACCACCTGAAGATTCTCCTGATGAAGAAACTATAGACCCCCAGAAGCCTGATCTGACATGTACCCCTGATCCAACAAAGACCAAGGTTCATAGGCAGGTAGTTGGAGTGGAACATGTGGGGGGGAAAGCATATGGTAAAGCAACTGGATTGTACATCAAGCATTGCAAGTACTCTGAACAATGGAATCCATGGCATTCATTTCAGTCAGCACATGACTTTCAACTGGCTCAATCATTTCGCCAGCAAACACAATCAAGGACAGATCTGCATCTGTGGCGTGGACTGGACAACTTCAAAATCATGTCATTCCAATCAGCAGTTGCCCTGCGAAAGCTCCTCTCTGAACTTCTTTTTGGGCTTGGTGATGATAGTTCGATTGAAGATCATTCACACATCTTCAAACCATTATACTACAGAGATATTTCCAAATGTGTATATTTCGTTTTGGCACATCTCCTATTTCAGGAGCACCCTGATTTGGACCCAGTGCACCTCGCAGACCTAGAAAATCGCTGAATATTGTATGAGATGAACACAGGCGATTGGTGGTGCGATACATACAATCAGGTTGCGGCAGGAGGGACAGTTGTACCAGTCATTTGTGCATCCGACATTACTGACTTGACAAACAGTTTGGGCGATTATCATGGCTGGCAGCGGGATTTCACAATTGGTAATATTAGAAAAGATATTGGCCGGACACCTAAAAAGTGCGCCTGGTGTCTCATTGGGCTGATATCATGTCGCCTGAAATCTTGCAAAAATAGAGATGATGCAGGGCATTCAGAGGTTGGAATAGTGTTGTCCCCGCTCCCAAATCTTGACATAACTCGTGCTGGCTTTACATGGAATCGTGCTGATGGAATCCACTGACAATGTTATCCTCTTTTGGTGGCCTGGATTGCGGATGATCCAGAACAATTCATGGTCGCTCAAGTCACATATGCTTCATACCGGATGTGTGAAATTCCTAAAGGTGTGCCGATGGGTCGTTCCACTTTTTGACCTCTTGATGACTCAGAAGATCAGCATGTTTAGTTGGAGCTTCTGGACGAAACTAATACCGATGCTCTACAGATTCTTGGCGTTCATCCAATGCGAAACCAGTTCGTGCAATACCCTCTTTGCAATGTCTATTGGCATTGGCAGCCTGGTGAACTGCATCAGTTGCTCTTGGGTGTAGTTTATGACTTAATGCACTGGCTGCTCAAATCCGTAAAAGCCTAAAATGTTAACAATCAATTCAACAATCTATTCACATCAGTACCACGATATCCCGGCCTCCAGCGCTTGTCCAAACTGTTTGATTCGATGAAATGCAGCTCTTCGCAGGGAAGAGAAATTGGAGCAATGAAAAGAACACCGGCAATGAATTGCGCTCCAACTCACAACTGCTCCACAAATCACGGGAAATCTGCGGTAGAACAGCTTTTGATGAAATGGTAATGGTGTCACGGCGCAAGAAGGTACGGAGATACCTAGGAATAATAGAAGAAAGATACGGAAGGTGTGGAAGGAATGGTGTTACGGAAAGGCGGAGACGTTG
>Ga0307515_10002941_pt1 | contig 36132 bp, 16 predicted proteins | sample 17_EM_MG_FD_194513 | JGI IMG/M metagenome (GOLD analysis project Ga0307515, IMG submission 194513) | Populus trichocarpa ectomycorrhiza microbial communities from riparian zone in the Pacific Northwest, United States - 17_EM | ecosystem: Host-associated > Plants > Roots > Unclassified | place... | reverse complement strand
TAAAGGGTAGAAAAAGATATTTTAGTAAATGTGATTATATTTCCGTCATCTTTAATCCTCCGACGTACCCAATATTATTTTAATATCCCGTGATTATATTTTCTTTCAGACCTAATTATTTCCTCATCAAAATCTGGTTGATTTTAACTGGAAGAATTTCCTCCAATTTCTCTCTATACCAGACAAATACGGTAAATTAAATATGCGAAATAAATTTAAGTCTTTTTTTTTTCCATGCCTGTCTAATTTAAATGGGCTAGCGGGATCTACCTGGCTAAAACAGCAAGGATTTAGTCTTACAATATTTGGCTCTAAATTAGCATGATGTTAAAACAGCAATGGTGCAGAATAAGTTCTAACCAAGTTATTCACAAAGAACAGGTAAAAAAAAGTTTACCCATTTAAATACTGTGTTCATAATCCAATGTTCTTAGTTCACTCGTTAGGGTTAACAGCAACGGTCAATTTTCACAGAAGGTGACCGAATTCTCCCTCGCTGTGCCTCACGGTTTTTTTTGTTTTTTTATTTATTATTATTATTATGTGAGTCTTCCAACTTCCCCTATCTGCCAGCATTAAATGTTCCCTGTCTCCATTCTCCATGGTGCCAGGATAGAACAAAAATAAAATTAAGGAATCCATCCAAAGAATCTGACGGTGATCAGTTGGTGACAAATGAAGTAGTAATTAAGTGCTTGTTTCGCTCGCTGTATCGAAGTAATAAACCACCATTAGCCACTTACACCCCCCACAAGGCATGAGATTAACAATTGGTCCTCAATTTCGAAAAGGGCTAAGGTTAATTAATCAATTAAAAGTACTTAACTAAAGTGATTACTTTAAAATTAAGATGTCTCGATCAACTTTCAAAAGTTTGAGTTAATGAATATACGATATAGTATCATTTAATAGATCAATTATTTGTACTCATTTTAATTATTTAAATCATAACCGACAAAATAAAAAGTATAGTCATCAGATTAGATCGCGAAAGATAAAAAGTCGATGATCATGTGATTAAATTATAGTCATTCATAGAAGTCATGTTCATCGATGATTAAACTTGATTTGTAATTGATTTAGTTATCGTTTATTGCTATGCAAGTTGCATTATATATTCTTTAAAAAATCTGATTTTAACCAAAGTGGGATTTTAATAAATAGTGCCGAAAAAGGAATTATGATTTCTTTCCCACAACAAACGCTCGAGAGAGATCCGGAAAGATTGAAAATCTCATGATCATCTTGCAAGATTCTTAGCTTAGAATAGAAAATGGAGTTCGGTTGGTGCCATCAATCACTTGCTCATGTTCTCTTTGAACAATATCTAACTACAGAATTCATGAAAACATTCCTGTTGAAACACTACGGGGCCTTAATGTATCTTCCAAGATTAACAATGCGCAGTGGTTCTACAATTCTGCTGACGATCAAGCCACCTTCCAAATAGATTTGTGTGTTAGCAGATATCTTCTTTCTGCAGAAGAAACCAAGTAAGTATAATCCAAAAGAACTTTAAATGACAACTAACTGATTGAAATGCCAGCCACCAACAAAACCGTTAATCAAAAGAAAAGATGTGGGCATCTAAAGAAAGTGATAAAAAAAATAAAATAAAGAAAAGAAAAGGAAGCAGTGATTGGTTATGGAGGCGAAAGTAGTACTAGGTTGTTGGCCATGAATAAGGCACGCACAGTGCAATTAAAGACATCATGGTTAGTTGGTCACACGGGCTTAATAATTATAGCCATTTAATGATGTTTTTATGTGGACATGTGGCACCCATGTATGGGCTCGAACAACAAGGTTGCTCAATTAAAAATAAGAAATCAATATCCCTATAAGTTGTACTATATCACAGTGTATCCAAATTAGCTACGTCTTATATACGTGTATAAGGTTTTTTTTTTAATTATTTTTGATGTACTGATATAAAAAATAATTTTTTAAAAATAAAAAAGATATTATTTTAATATATTTTTTAACTAAAAAGTACTTTAAAAACACCACCGTTGTTACACTCTCAAACACCCTCTAATCTAATATTGTAAATACATTGTTTCATTGGGTGTGTTAATTAATGATTTATTGAAACTTAATTAAAATAAAGGTTACTTTTTATTAAGAAAAACTATTTTCTTGAGAAAAAAAAATTAATCATCGTATATTCATCTTTGTAATCTAAGTAATGAGAATGCGGTGTATGAATGTTTTTTAAAAATATTATTTAATTAATTAAAAATATATTAAAATAATTAATTAATGTTTTAGAATTTTTATTTATTTTTGACACTAACTCATTAAAATTTTTAAAAATAAAATAAAATATCAATTTAATATATTTTTAAAAGAAAAATAAGTTTGGAAAAAATAAAACACTCTCTTTAAACACCCGAGTGTCACTACACGGATAGTAGTTTAGGTTGCTGTCTAGCAGCTGTAGTTTTAACAACCATTGATAGCACGTAGCCACAAAGAGTCGAGGTTGGTTGTACCGAACCTCATCTCCATTGGTGGACAGTAATTTATTACTCTTTGATGGTTAATCACCATTTTTCATGAGTGTAGATAAGTTGCAGGTTTGCCTAACCTATCACCATCCATGTAACTTTAGTTCTATTTAACCCTGCTGCAGTTACCTTGCCCAGTACCCTTTGTCTTGGACAAAATGATTCAATTATTATAGAGGTTTAACTTCACTTCGTAGTTCATCGCCTTCTCCCGGCTAAATCCTTGCCGGTGCTTTGATGCATTCCCAGATGACAAATATGTAATGCAGAAATCAAGGGAGCTGCCGGAAAAACTTTACAGTACTACCCTTGAACTAGCATCTTGAAAAGGAAAAGATGAAGGCTTGGGAAATAATTATCTTTTAGGATGGTTAGTTTTCATACATTTGTTCTCCATCACTATAGTCTATTGAATGAGAAGGAGTGACCAATCCAACAATTAGTCCACAGAAAATTTATTAATTCTCTATTCTAATTTATATTGAGGTTCGGATGCACGATCGATCAGAATATTTTTCGGGAGTGGAACTACCGACAACATTACTTATATTCCTCCCCAATCCCCCACGAACAAGAGTAAAACTTTTAATTCACAACCTAAGACCGTTTTTAATTAAATGCTTATGGGACAGAGAGTTATGAACAACTCCTGCTGACATGATCAAGCCTTTGATAGGTTGATGACATAGACAGAGAGTTTCGAACAACTCCTGCTGACACGATCAAAACTTTGATGGGTTGATGACATAGTCAGGTTAGTTGAGCTGTGTTAATGATCAACAACGTTTAAGGTTTATAAATATTTTGATGTTACATGAGAGAAACCTTTCAGGCGACACCCATTTCAGGTGGATGCTTTTCTTGCAGTTTTCACATGGATTTTTTTGGTTGGTGCGATTGTAGTTGGTGCTTGACACAAGGAATCTGTACCTCAAATTTGCATGTTTCTCTCAAAGGTTAGTGACTTGGTATAATTTGTGTAAAAAGACAAAATCATAATGAAATACTGAAGACAACAACTTAACATGTACGGAGATTGACGAGGCGAAAGAGATGAAGTGGTGGTAAAGGCACCACCTAGGCACCTCCTCAATGCCCCATCACTTTTTTTTTTTAAACGGCTGTGTAGGTCGTAGTTTCAGATTAGTTAGGCTTTTTTCGCCGGGCAAATTGCTTTCACCACAACACTTCTCTCTCTCTCTCTCTTTCCTATCATTGAAAGCCTATATCCACATTGATAGACCACAGGTCTAATGTTGAATTTTATAAATTTCACATCAGCACCAGAGAGATCCTTATATAGTTATATATCTAGAATCATCAGAATATTTTTCAACAATTTTAATACCCTCGACGTGCCAGAAAACTAGAGTTGTCCAAATGTCAATTTGTTATTGGAAGGATGTTTTCTGGGATAGGATTGGAAGGATATTTTCGCTGACATGGTCATTGGCATCTCAAATTATTTTGAGGGATCACAAAATTTGTAAAGGAATTAAAGTCCAAATCATAATCACGAGTTAAGTGGTAAGCATACGAAGATAATTAAGGTGATCGATAGTGTATTGTTTTCAGAAGTACAATGGTGGCAATCATGACAGAGAGAGATAATGAGAGAATCATATATATATATATATATATATTTGATTATGAGAATCATAATGATAATAATTATAAACATTAGTGGTGTCGTTGACGGCGGGGCATGGGGATAATGATAAAAAGGTAATGTGTGGTTGATCCATTGTTCAAATGCTAATCTTATCCCTTTCTAGCCTTGACTAGCTTAGATTCCAGACGGCTCAACACCGAATTTGAATGAGAGAGGGAGAAAAAAAAATGTAAATAAAAGTGGGAAAAACACTGTTATAATCCACCGTATATATTATATGAGTGGATATACAGTGTTTAATTTCCCGCATAGTTAATTTTGTTTCGTGTGATATATGTGATCAAAGCCATTCACAGGGGAAAATAGTATAGATTCAAAGGACACATTTGTTGATTTTTTTTTAGTGAAAATATACTTTTTTATTCCCTCAATAGAATTTTTTGGGTGTATTTGATATTAAAGTAAAGCTTTTCAATTAAAAATATATCAAAATAATTTTTTTTCAGATTTTTTTAATTTTTAACATTAGTGCATTAAAATTATTAAAAAATACATAAAAACACATCAATGTGATGTTTTTAAGAAGAAAAACAACATGAAAAGCACTTTAAAAAACATGTTGTAATGCAAAAAATAAACATTTTGATTTTATATGTAAATGAGGGGATTTTCTATTTTCTTATCTAGGGCTTGAATGTAAAAAAAAAAAAAAAAAACTAAGAGAAAATACTGTTCTTGTATATGGATGGTGTGAATAACCAACTATCTTTAAATTAATCAGGAAAAATCTAGTTTTTAGTAAAAAAAAACTAGCCTAAGATTAACTAAAAAGAAAGCTAAAACATGTGAAAAAATCATTGTATATAACTTCTTTTTTTATTGTTTATTTTAATAGTAAATTGATGATTTTGTCCTTGAAAAAACTCTAAATAAATTGTTTTTTTATAGGTAAAACAATCTTTTTTTTTGGTTTATTTGTCATTTTTTTAATTGTTAAAGGGGTGTTTTTATCTTTTAATTATTTTTTTTCATAGTAAAATGACTTTATTGCAAATAATCACTTATCTATGGTCTAAGATCTTTTTAGATATTTCATATTTTTGCTACAATATAATTACTTTATTATCCTTGGATTCAAATTTTCAAAAACTTGACTTGAGGGGAAAACTCATAATTTCATTTTTTTGTAGTAATGTTTGGGTTATTAGGGTAGAGTAGTCTTTTTGAAAATTCAAAAAAAATGCAAAACATTGTTGACGCGTGAGCCATTTCGCTGCCTTTGAGTGTTGTGAGCGGCTGACTTTAGTGGTTAAAAATGTTATTCCGTTGTGTCATTCAATTCATCTTAACCTTTTCTTTTTCCTTGTGCGGCACGTGTAGTAGTCGAACCTCTGATGCATTATCAATATCTTTTTTCTTCTACTTTTTTTTTCTCTTTCCTTCTGAAAATTCATGCCTAGCCCTCCACATTTTCATATAAGCCCTTTAAGTTATTTTTCTTTTGATTTTGTCCTTTATTTTTTTTATTTCTATTTGTTTTATCTTAATTCATTTCTTAAATCTTGTTTTGTTTTCAATTGCATCCTCTAATTTTTTTTGTATATCAGATACGGTCCTTATTTTTTTGATATTTTTATTTACGATAGTTTTTGAATTTTTTTTCCTTTTCAATTTCAACCCTTAATTTTTTTCTCCTTTCATATTTGATGCCCTTTTTTTTGCTTTGTTTTTTTTTTCAATCTAATTATTTAGCATTAAATTGATTGATAATTAAAATTCTTAATTGAACTCGAGTTTTTAATTTCACAGGTTGTGAATTTAAAATATTAACCTAGGTTTAGAAGATCCGCCCGGATTAATTAGTATAGTTAGAAATTTTAAATTTATTGGTTTTTTCTATAAAGACTTTCATACTTGCCCTCCTTCAATTATTATGTACTAACTATTTTTTAATTGATCGAGGTTACTACTGTCTTTTTATTTTTTTTGCAAAGTTAAGTTACTATAATGCCTATAAACACCATCTTAAGAGTAATTTGGTCTATTACTTAATGTTGATAATAATTAAAAAAAAAATTATTTTTTTCCCGATTTCATCTATCAATATTGAATTAGTTGAGAAATAAACTTTGTGAATGATTTTTTTATGCTTTGTTTACAGTTATCATAATCTTGAACAAACATCTATGTTAGTATTGATGCTCGAAATTTCAAACATCTAGTTTTTACCATGTAATTAAATAAAAATTATTACTATTTTTTTTATTAAAACCCAGCTAAGTTCATGAACCAAGTCGCGTGTGACAATGATCATTCAATATGTCATTGTCTCAATACTTTAAAAGAAAATTTTTCTTAGTTTTTTTTTTTATATATATAAATTGATCCATGATTTTTCCGGTCATCTGAGTTTTTTTTTGAACTCTTTAAATCAACCAATTCATAATGAGTTAACTCTTATATGGTTTAATCGGACACCCATGCTAGACAAGAAGCAAAGTTAATGGATTTCAAGATTTACCTACTTACTCGGGTTTAATAGCATTGCTAAAAAAATCATGATGTTTTTGGTGTTATTTCTTACATTTTTAAAAAATTGGCCCCGTCTTAGGCATATCATATATATACCAATGTACTTGCATGCTAATTTTAGCACAAGCAAAGGCTAGATTCCATCTATTGATGTTAAATCTATATATAATTTATATAATTGAATATAGTAGACCAATAATCTAAATGCTTGTAAATCAAAAAAAGAAGACGAAGCAATGTGGTCCCGGAAGGTCGACCTACCATTCGCATATTTCTTCCACGTAGCTAGCTATATGTATTTCACACACAAAGACTAAGGTAAATGTCATGTAAGATTGATTTGATTATCATATAATAAGAAAGGTAAATTCTTACTATATATATAATAAGAGTTTTTCACAGTAAATTAACTCTAGTTTCAATTTCCCCTCGAGCATTAGTAATTAATGGCTTTTCAAAAAGTTAGAGTCGATTTTAACACTTGTATCCATAGCATAAGCCCAGGATAAAATATCATCCAAGTGCTACATTATTTGATGCTTTGCTTTATTGACACTAACTGAAGCTTGCTGTAAACGAAGATCAAGTACCATTATTTTTTCCTAACTTTGTGCTGATTTGACTACATATTTCTGTTCTTCATTAAAAATATCAAGAACAATATCTGAAATTGATGAGAAGATATTTTTATAATGATCTTACCGTTGAACTGTTGAATATAAGATCAAACGAAAGGACGAGCTGATCAATTATTTGATTCGTTCTTGAGGCTTCGAGTTTAAATTCTAAGAAGGTGGAGATGAGGAGTTTTATAAATGAAAAAAAAATAAAAAAAATTCTTCAATCGTGGAATTTCAGTGTCTAAATCATGTGACGGGAAAAACCCTAATGTCAATTATTTCATGGAGCTCAAACTGATCATCAATTTCAAGTTTATTTCCGTTTTACTATATGGATCGGCTAAGCATATATTAGATGCGTTTGCTCACATATAAATAGATTTTCATGAATTACTTTATTCTCTTTTATGTTTTTTTGTTTTTCCTGCGCCTTTAGATTTGAGCCAGGCGGCTCATATATATTTGAATATTGCGATCAATGAGAATTCAAAGAGACTCTCCTCGATGCTTAGAATTTGTTGGAGATTCCTTGACTCTCATCTTCTTATGCTTGACTTGTACAGAGACATGGCTCCTGTAGGCCAGCTTGGCTGCTGACTTTATCGATGTAAATTCTTGTATGACCTAACTTTTTGATTTTAACATATGATTGATCTATTAACCTTTTTAATTTAAATTTTAAAATTACGAATACCCTAGATTAATAATGTAAAGAGATGCGTATTTAATACTATTTAAATAAAGAACTAATTAACCTCAACAGTACAAACATTTCGACAATATCCTTGATTATCAAATAAAGAACGAATATAATTCCATTTATATATGGAATGTTTGATTTAATTTCCAAACGGTAAAATTCCAACTTTTAAGTACTCCATATATATATATATATATAGTCATAATTTATATACAATTTCTTTTTTTTCCCCACAATAATGTCCAATAATCTTATGTGAATTCGACATTGATGTTTATTGGGTGGTGTTATTCTCATTGGACGAATTGTCAATCGCTTTCCATATTTATTACACGTTTTATTCATAGACTCTATTGCCCCTTTTATTTTAATGTAATTATAAAATATCTTATTTTAACATAATCAAAATCTATTGAAATATTCCATTCTAAGTATTAAATTTCAAAATTAATTCAAATAAAAAACAGAAGTATATAAACTGAAGCGCATAGAATTTTAATTACTATATATATATATTGTGTATTTTTGGAATAAATATTTTATTGATGGATAATATTTGGATGATAAAAAAAATTCTTTAACAAGGAAAGATATGCGGTGTACTAGCACGACCGTAATGTTTTTTCAAAAAAAAAAAAAAATTAAAGATGGTGGTATATAATAATTAATTAAAAGAAGATAAAATTAAAATATCCAGCTGGTTACAAAACAAGACTTTCTATAGCTATATTTTTACATATAAATAATTAAATGTAACGCTAGCTCTCATTAATGTCATTTTTTTTAATTATCATGAATTGTGATTAATAAATTATGGAGTGGGGATACTACAACCCTATCTAGTACTTTACTAGAAAAATATCATACATGTTTTTCTACCAAGAAAAAAGAAAATTCTATTTCAACTTTTATTTTCTTAATTTACAATTAATTATAAAAAAAAAGAAACAAACCCTAGAAAATAAAGGAAAAAGATACAGAACTTCCATACACCCTCGAGTCACGGAAGAACTCGTTTAAGAATCAAACCATCGTGTGTATATAAGAACCTCAAAACCCCTTCTCCTCACCTACTCCAACTCCTCTCTCTCCCTCTCTTCCCCCCTCCCTTCTTTCCTTCGTTTTTTCCCAGTATTAAGGGCTAGATCTCGACCTCTCTATTCCCTCTTCTTCTTACTTCTGTCACTTTGATTTATGATCGCTGCTTCAAGTTCATTTGGAGTTATATTCTTTTATGTTTTTGTCCGCTCTGTTTCTCTAATGGTTGTTGTTAATTTCGAAGATTTTTTTGTTTATTTGTTCGATTTCCAATTTCTTTTCTTTACGGATTCTTTTTTGATGGTTGCCAGTTTGTTTTAATTTTTTTCTAAGGGAAAAGATATCTTCTTTTTCTTGTTTCCGAATTTCCTCTTCTTTTTTTTTCCCTACTTGTAACTATATCTATATAACCCACCAAAAAAAATCTAGAAACCCCAAAACCATGAATTACAAAAAAAAAGAGAGAGGCAGAGATGTTGGTTTTGAGTGATTTTGTTTTCTTCATAAATTTCTGGGTTTTACTGTTCTTCAGAGGTATATACAGGGTTCTTTTGTGTAGGGATCCTTGGAAACCATTTGTTAGTTGCCACTTATACTTAAAAAGTAGATACATAGATCTCTCTCAGTCTGAGCTCTGTTGCTCTCGTGCTCTCTCCTTGCTCCAACTTTTGTCTCTACCTTTTACTGAATTCATGTAACAAGTCTTTTCAACAATCGAATATGCATGGACATGGATCGACAACATTCAACTGTCATTGTTTGCAGGTGCAGCATCATCAAGATTCACATTCAAATAGATGTACCGAAGCTATACAGCTATGTAGCTAGCTAGCAATGTATAATCATTGTAGGTGAGAATCTTGATGATGCTGCATCAGCCATAAATGACTATATATACATATATCCCTGAAGTAGTTGGATCTACGTTTTTCCGCTTCTGAACAAGGTAAAAGCCCCGATCCTTTTTTTACTATATATATTTGTTTTACTTTTAGTTAGTACAAGCCTTAAGTAAACAGTACTACTGTGTGCTATGATTGATCCAAATATAGGATTCTATGTGGAATTCGAATTTGGATTTCCTTTTTATTGTTGACACACATGTGAAAGACGTACATGAATAGCATATACATATAATAGATAGGAAAGTACTGAAATTAGTCCCTTTTGTTGTCGTAATATTGGTTGTGATTATACTGGTTTTAAATACCCCTAGGAGTAGCATATATAAATTAGTCCTTTCATGTCATCTTTGGTTGTGATCATACTAGTTTCAAAATACCCTTTAATTTGTGCATGTTTTAATGTATTAGCAAGGTAATTATTTCTAAAGATGAACTTAGTTCTTGAAGTTCAGGGTTTTGTTAGTTAATTTGAATGGCTAAAGAAATTTAGCCCTTGTTATAAATTTGAACTTTGTATATGCCATAGTTGTGTATGTGTTTGATTATTAATGAGTTCTTTCAATATTGACACTACGCTAATCAATGATTATCTTAGAGCTTAGAGTTTCCGTATATGCATATCCAAGCTTGATCGTGGAGCAACCTACAAGTAATGGTGGAGAGCTTCTTGACACACTCACTCCTTTTCATATGGCTAGCTCCTTCACATATACAATCAACAAGATGATCATTCCTCGTTAAGCGTGCTCCCTTGAAACATATGATTAAGCAACCACATTTCATTTGCTGCATTAATTCGTTTCTCTTTTGTTCCCTTCATGATTCCAGATTCTATGTAAACTACTATTCCTTGTGGATCAGTCAAAGGAAAAAACAAATGCGACGCATTTCTATGATCTTTCATTTTGCCTGTTTAGTATTTTCATATACATTACTTGCTTTACTCACCATGAACATGCATGTCCAAGCAGCTTGCAGTACGTATACATATAAATATGCTTTTGTTGTTTCCTCTATTTTTGTCCGAATCTGAACCATTGCATAAATAATATTTTATTTGGGTATCTTGCAGTCATTTCCTATAGATCCCATCCTTCTCATTTTGGAGACCTTCTAAAGGAATCTGTAACGAACTCTATGTTGAGCTTTAATGTGCATGAAGAATATGGAAGAGAACACGTTATTATTCAATTAATTCACACAGTATCCCTTAAGGACATTTTTACAGTCAGACTTAAGGTGACTGAATGTCCCACACGCAAAACGGACAATAAAACAATAGAGAGCGTTAGCTAGCTGTAACTCAGCGAGAAAAAAGAACATTATTATGATTCTAAGTGACTTGCATTGTTTTTCCACCTTATTCGTGTAGTGAACATGGGCTCATGGTAATTTTTGGACAGACTACAGAGTTTAATTGTTAAGATATATAGGGTATATATATTCTCACCAATTAATTGGTTTAGGACTACTTAATTCCTACTTGAGTTTAGCCTGTTAATTAGGCAGGAGATATTAAGATTTTTCCATCAAAATTTTGTGATCATCTGTATTATGATATGCGTATAAGTATATTGTATATTGCAGAAGCTGCAACAAAGAGAATCATCTTAATTCTTGGAGTTGCATTAATGTTTGAACTTCTGCTTGACATTTTTTCTCAATGGGACTAATACAGGTCAGTGGCTCAGGTAATCTAATTTTGTTTTCTGGTGGTGTAATTCCAGATGGATATGACTTAGACAGAACCAAAAGAGTGCTCCTGTGTCTGTGATCTAATACAGGTATTTCTTTAACAGTCATGGATTTGAAGAAGAATCTTAAGCCATGTCATGTGGGGGCACTTTGAGACAAAAACTGGTGTCAATTGACATGTGAAAGGCGAGAGTAGAGAATCATTCTTTCTTGTTAAGGTCCACTGGTACATAGGGGGAAAATCAATAGTATAGTCTACCATGTGATCATAGCAAATCAACTTTGCTACGAATGCTTGTTTGCATTTGAACATAATGCAATTTTGGATGTGCATGTCAGTCTTCCACTTTCACCTGTATACACACACACACACACACACACACAAGGTTTGAAATGAATTTTTTTTCAACTAAGATCGTTAAGGGATTTTAAAAATTGTATCACAAGATCAGATTATAAATCATAAGATCTTACAAACCCTAAATAATAAGCAATAAAATGAAAATATATATACCTATACTCAAGCAAAAATATTAGCAATTGATCATTTCTCTGGCTACTGCAACCAATTCATTTACTATTAATCGTAGATATGTAGTTTAATCGTACTTGTGTCCATGAACTGCTACTTCGATCATGCGAAACAAGGCTTGGTCATACTGAACCAAAGAAAAATTAATGTTCGTTCCAGACAGGAAGCATTCTTAAGTATATCAAGTCATTAATTCTATGATATATAAGGTTTCATTAAAATAGAATCAGACAGGAAACATTCTCAAGTGTGTCAAGTCATTCTATGATATATATAAGGTTTCATCAAAGTAGAATTAGATCAGAGACTTTCACAATACCAAGAATTAAGGTCATATTATCGGATCATACTTGTCATATACCTGCTCTAAACCATCCACTTATGGAAGTCCAAAAGTAGTCATGATAAACCAAGTTTTTATCTATATATCTTTACCAAAAAACACCGACTCAAAAAAGATTTACAAGTATAAATTTTTTGAAACACAAGCACATTTCAGTGAAGGCCCGCTGGGTGTGGCGCTAGCTAGATCCAACCACGATTGGGTGTGATAGTGTGCCAAGCTCTGGGTACACTTAAGGAAATAAGTATTTTCCCTAGGTATGTCCAAGGAAATGACCAGACCATCCTCCCCGAGGTACACCCAAAAGAATGAGTATTCTTCCTAGACACACCCACAAGAATGACCAGATCATCCTCCCTGGGCATGCTCAAAAGAATAATCTTCCTTCCTAGACATGCCCAAGAAAATGACCAGATTATCCTCTCTAGGTATACGTACCCAAAGGAATGAACATCCTCTCCGGGGCATGCCGAAAGGGATGACCCTCCTCCCTTGAGCATGTTAGGGACGAACCCAACCTCCCTTTAGGTTCACTAAGGGAAGGGCACACCTCCCTTGGATTTAGCTTAGAGAAAGAGCTCAATTTCTATGAGTTCAACTATATTTGACGTCCTGAACCCTAATCTCTTTACACTTTTTAGGAGTATAAAAGTTCTTTAGGAACCCACTATATTTTCATCAAACATTAATATAAATGTAAGGGATATTTATCCCTCATTAAATGTTATTAGGGTAAAATCATACTCTAGACCCTTTTCTTCACAAAATATCAAGACTCGTGAGTTATAAATACATTATGAGACATTCAGAACAAATATTCACAATCTTTATTCTCTACTGCATATATATTTTCAGAGTATCTCTCTCTAGAATATTATTGTATTTTCTCTCTCTAAAAATATATATATTTAAGTATCGGAGAGTCTTCACCTCCACCAAAAAATACTTTTTGCAAGTACTAGCCACAAGTCCCCTTAAACTACCAAGTACTAAGTATAAACTATATATTAACCACTTTGACCAAGGAGAATGAATAAGATTGTCAAGACTAATTGATTAACCGATTATCCAATTTAGGAGCCATATTCCTAAACTATCTGGATTTTTTGAGACATCATCAAGCCCAAATTTCTTCTTAACCCAAAATTCAAAAATCGTAGAATTGTAAATCAAATAATTAGGATTTTATCGGTTTTACTGATTCAACAACCTATTTCCTATATTTCAGTGCCTGTTCCAACCACACATATATATGTGGTGTCTTATAAACTTATAGAGCGACATTTGATAAGGAAAACTCCCACTGGAAATTAAAGTCTAGTTTTGATTTACCGCATTTTTCTTCGAGTGAATTAATGCAAGAGCTGCTGTTGTTAAGAAAAAAAATAATTTTGTTTTACATTTGGTGATGATAAGACAATTGCTTGATAATGTACCAAAAAATTGAAAGGATGTTTAAGTAGAAGAGAGAGCTAACTGTAGGGAGTAAGAAGTTATATATATTTTTGTTCTATCACATGGAACCAGTCCATTTATACCGAATATTTATTTTTTGTTCTATCACATTGCACAAGTCCATTTGATTTCTTGCACTTATTCTAGTTCCTCACTTTCTCTTTGATGATCCTAAGGAGAGGGAGTGAAGAAAAAGTGAAAAATCATTTTAATTAATCGAGCAATTCCAACCAAGTTATATATCAAATCATGCATAGGATCTCACTCTCTCTATATTGTCTTAATTATTTGGAAATCTAATTCTGGGATTGTACGTTCACCACATCCTCCAGAACTTATTAGATCATGTTTGAGATTTGCCTCTAAAATATATATATTAGGAAAACAAAAAAGAAAGCAAATTGGAAATAGTGAAAGCAAAGACCACAAATAATCACTAGCCAAGACAGCTATTCGAATTGCCTCATATGTACATGTAAATAAAACTACGTGCGTGCTCTGGACAGTTAGCTGTCTTAATTTTGACATAATAGAGATTCTAATAATTCACAAAAACCAGTGTTAGTGCACAGAGTTTTAAAATCAATGTATTCTGCCACTTCACTATTTATTATCCTCCCATTGCTCACCGGCCCGATGAGTTCAGCGCATAGCAGAAACAGAATTGTACCTTTCTCAGGTCTCATTTCATACCATTTAGACTAACATTAAGGAATATTGTCACATTTCATACCCTTATACCTTTCTAGCCCTTGCTGTCAATGATCATAACGTGGGTATAAGATCTCTAACTTTCTTGAGGCTTGGCTGTGCTAACAAATATGTTTGATCTTCACCTTGGATTGATAAGTTGGAATTCAATGAAAGATCACTGTAATAAAAGGAAAAACAAACGCGAGTGTACGTGTAAAATTTATGATCTAGAGTAAAAACTATGAGCAGTAAAAACAAAAGTTAAAACATTATTAATTATTTGAAATGTTCTGTGTGGTCGAATTCCACTTTTACATATCGTTGTAACCATAAGGTTACATCATTTCAAAATAGTCAATTAAATCCTGTAGGATCGCAAGGTGGAGCAATAGATCTCTGGGTCCATGAGTGGAGAAAATCAAGGGTCCCCACGGCAGAACATGATGATGATATTTATTTCATTGTGGGGGTGTGATCCCTACTCAACATGTATAATGGCAAATGCAAAATGATATCGAAATTGAATGATCATAACAATCAACTTTGTACGTGTAATTTGAGGCCACAAGAAGGATGACAGTACAACCACGCATAGCTTGTGTAAAGGGCTAAACTTTGATAATTGTGTAGGTTTTGCTACGTAGCCTCAAGACCCAACAGACATAATGGTCTCCACATCCTGTACTTTTTGTGTTTAAATTTTCTGGGAAAAAAAAGTTATTTCCATTAATTGACGTTACACCAGATTTTGTTAGGCTAGTGGAAGACAATCTTCAAATGCCAGTTAAAGAGTAGGCTGGTTCAAAAAGGGCGGTCTAGAATTGCATGGATCAAAAAGAAACCCTAGAAAATTAGATGGTGAAAACCTACTGTGATCTTTGACAATGAGAAATTATTGAAAACAGCTTTTATTGCAATGTACTATTTTTACCCTCAACGTAACACTTTTAGCCTTTGGTGCACCGTGCACCAAGGTTGGGCCACCATAGAAGAATCGCCTCTTACAATGATTGCAATTTAACCTAATTTGTTGGATGCCTACCTCCATTTTTTGCACCCCTCGAATTCCATCCGTCCCACATCCGAAATATTACGAAATATAATTTGGGCTAGATAGAGCACGGCCCATATTCAATCCGCCTTAAGAATGTTCTACTCCCTAATTTCGATACCCACGAAAACTGTAGCGAGAATCAGCCAAGCCCACTCACTTGATCCATAATATCACTAGAGCCATTTCATGGTACTGGGCCTGGTGGCCATATAAGACCAAAATTAGTAATCCCTTGAAGCCACTTTGAATTCACCTTAACTTCCTCTCCAGCAACAAAAGTACAAAAACAACTGCACTGGCTTGTGATAATCAGACGGTAAAACCTCTGCTTCTGAACGAGAAAGATCCCGAAAATTCTCAATCAAGTGGAAGAGATTCTTTTTTATCCCAGTTTCTAGTGTGTTTTTGTTTATTACCTAACAGTTTTCTTAATTATTGAAGATTGAGTTGGGTTACAGAGCTCAGCTGGGACTTGGAATACTATGATCTTTACTATTAAGGTTTCTTTATGTCTTTTCACCTTTCATGTTTTTGTTCTAACCGAACCTAGCTATGTCCCTTCTCCTTATGTTCCTGATGCTGAAGGCGCTGTTGTCCCACCACATCAAGAACCACTCAATAATGTAATTACTATATGAGTGAACATCATAAATTTCATCTCTTTTTATTATTGTACGTGTCTGAATAGTGATGTGTTTGGTGTCCTTTTATTTTATTTTTGATAAAATCGAGGAAAAAGAAGAAAGGTGAAATCTTGAGTGTCATTGTTTGTGTTTTAGATTTGGTTTATAATGTTATATTCTTTGGTTTTGGCTTGGCCGATGAGAAATCAAGGGAAGGATATGTGTATATATTTAGGAGTAAAGTTCAATTATTTATGTCTTTTGTGTTAGAATGAGGAAGTAAATTCATACCTGCTGTGCAAAGATTGAAACCTTGCGCTTTCTGGGCTGCGCTATTGTTTGATGATTTATTTGTTAATTAATTTACTGTGAATTATTTAGGTATATGGTGGTTTTAGTGAATGATTTGTTCTTTTGTTGGCTCAAGTTTAGCTTCTAGGTGGTTTCCATGACAAGGGACGATAAGAAGAATGATGATTTTGGTTTTCATTTCATTTTCTAATTTGATTGCTGGACCATCGTCGTCTTAGAAGCTTTTTGCATGCTCAGGTCATGATAATCAGCTGTGCATTCCAAAAGAACTGGGATTTCAGCGGAAGGATTCCTATGAAGACTTTTTTTCTTTTGTGTGGGTATTTTAATCTTGTACGGCAGCCTTTTGATTGCAGTTCTTTTTGTGGGAGTCGTTTTGCCACATGGTCAGGTCCATTCCCTTATAAGAGTAAAAACCCAAACAAGATCTAAAGTTTTGTGATCCATGCTTTTCTGCTCTCTAGTCTTTACGACTTAAATTCTAGATATGCGAGACCATATCATATGAAGGACAACAACTTGCAAGGTCAAACATGGCCACTGACCACCATAGATTGTGGTCGGAATGACAGTTTTTGCAATACACACTGCTAGAATGGTTCTGAATAGCATCTAAAAAGTCTTAAACTTCTCCATCATCATTCTCATAACTCAAAATTTTGAAAAATGTTTCACAAGATTGCTTAGAAAGTAAATTGAAGCCAGGAATCTTTTGGTTTTTATTCAGCCAATGAATCAATTTTAGACAGGCATATGGCACTTGAGTAAACCTTGTCTAAATTATTCCTATCAGCTAGTACAGATAATTGCATGTTAGTGGTTCCTGACACAATGTCCCTTCTCTTAATATCTGTTCTTTCTTGAGTTTTCATACAATATACTGTTTTTAGTTACCGGGGCTTATTAAGAAATCTGACAATCTATGTATTTTAGGCTGTTTCTGGAGCAATGATGTTTTGCTTGAGCATAACAATTGGAACTCTTTTGGCTTAACATATTTATCTCATCACTCGCAATATGATGACCATAGAATTAAGTTTTCAATTGTATAGTCAGATATGCAACCCAATTTATTTTTTGATGATATCTAGAATGGGTCATTGCCAGCACTATGAAGGAATACTGGCTGCGTGGTTGGCCAGGAAATCTGGACAGAGTTATCGACATCCATTTAACCTTAGTGTCTACAAAAATATCACCCCGGTCTCACTGTATCCTTGTGTTCTTGTTCTTTTCATCCTATAAGTAGCTAAGTAATCTGCTTTTGATCAGGTATTGGGTCTAAACATGCTGAAATGGTTTTGCCCCACAGCAGTGAGCCATCTAAAAGATGGAATGAGCTTCCCAACTGCGCATGATAGTTGATACATATGAAATAATTATAAGTTGCACGTTAAATTTTCTCGTGTAATATACATACCGAAGTACTTGCAGAGTTGCAGTTCATGTAAACCAAGTAACCTAGTACATGCTCTATAGTTTCTTGTCATGAAGGCTATTATTTGCTATATTGTTGATTTAGGTTTTTCAGTCTGCTCCTATCACTCGGTCAATCAATAAAATATTTCCAATCCATAACAACCTCAAAAATGTTTTGAGATAGAGCTGGAGCTGGAGATTTGATCACGTATATTCACATCTGTAGTAGATGGCTGTTGCAAGGAAGAATGAATGGGTCATTCATTTGGTGCAATACGTGACATGGTGAGGGAAATTTAACTAAATATTTACCCGCCGAGTGTTTGATATTTTATTAGAATGTATAAAATAAAAGGACATTACATTGTGGGCTGAGCATTTTTGACACACGATGACGGTGAACTGAATTCTTGGCATGCAGGGCACCCCTGATGACAGACCTGTGGCGTTAATAAATTTAGGACAGAATACGTGGGTTTCTTTGGCGTATCGGTCTTTGGTTGATAATATCTGAAGAAATAGAGTCACAGCAACAGCAGCAAAAGGTTAGTTGGAATCATTTTTGGTGTCGCTAGCTTCGTGCAAACTCTAATGACACTGAACTTTGTATGTGATGGACATTGTGGCTTATCGGGCGTCCACGGTTAACAAAAACACTCATGAGATTTTGACGAGTCAAAGAATCACCCACATTTATAAAAGGGCCTCGTCAATTTGTTCAATATTGAAGGCTCTCGAACAGTAGAAAGTTCTGATCAATCAAAACAACTGTTGACTATTAATTTGTAGACACGTGAAACAATCTTATGATGTTTCTGATGAATTTCGATTAAAACTTTGAAAGGTATGTTCATGAACTCCACGCTTCCTCTGCTGTTATCTATATTGTCTCTGTAATTTTACAGTATGCTTATTTATTGCCTTTCTTACTTTCTGTCTTTCCTCGATACCTTCTGTGGGGAAAGCTAAGTAATTGAATCCTCTGGGGAGAAATAGAGTGAAGTTAATCAGTCTCTCCGACACCACTAGTCTGACTGTAGCACCGTATTTGTCCATTAGCCTCGCTTACTCTCTTCATTCCATGGAGTCGGGCAGCTTGGTAACTCACAACCTTGCAGTTTGGTGAAGGGAAAGAAAATGAAAAGGAAACTTCACCCACAGGCATTGTCCACGTTTGCAACAGCATGATGTCACACTTGAATTTTAGGCTTCTCATGATAAGTTTTATGCGAGACAAGGATTGTTTCTAATCCTTTGAGTGGTGCTAGGAATTGGAGGAACTCGATAGTTAGCTTCTATACTCTCATTGATGAAGTTGTCTGTCAAAAACGTGGACGAATAGAACCATTCACACAAGGAGAGACATTGTGATGGAGATAAAATATCAGTTGACGAGGAAGACAGAATTATGAGAGCTTTGAGACGAGTCCAATTTCTCTTGGCCTACCGAGACATACTTGCAAATGGTTTTAAGGTTCAAGTATAATCATGCCACTCATACTGACTATTTACGTCTTCTAGTTCAGGACAATTTGTTCTCATTCCATGATTTTCCGACCCCAACTTGAATGCAACAACGAACGTTTTCCGTTCATCTAAATTGAACAGCCTATCTTACTGACAATAATTGAGAGAGAAGATTTGTAAGTTGTGTAGGAAAAAAACACTTCTATTTTCTTTCCATGAATGAACTCAGTGCATAAATCATACTTGGTGCTTTGACTGTTGCTTTGATGTTTATCTTTGCTACTGTGATTGTAATAATGAATTCAGGGCAATCATTCAAACTGTGTGATTTGGACAGGTGAAACATGGTTTTCTTAGAAAATTGTTCTTGTGATTTACACGTGGAATGCATTATGTACAGATGGCTTGATCTGGACAAGATTAAGAACATAATTTATCAAAGAAGATTCATCACGAATAAAGTTAAAACGTCAAAAGATTCTTCTATACAGGAATGTACGTGTTTTGCATGGTTCACTTGCATTTGCCTCTTCACCTTTCTGCTATATTATTCCTAAAAGAACTGTATGCTATGTGATTCAGTCACTTGAACGTTTGTTTACACAGCTGCGGGTGCTTTTAACGCAAACCATGTAATCAATGCTTTTAGTAACAATAAAACATGAATTATTGTATATGTGGAGCCCGTTTTAAAACATTGTTTCGTGAGAAGCAACTCTCAGCTGCTTCTCACGCATCCGTATCTAATGCCCAAGTAAATTAATTTACATAGACACTAAATTAATTCACCTCGGCACTGTTCACTTCAAGAGTGAACAGTACCCTTGAAGTGAACTGTGCTATTCACTTGGCACTGTTCACAGGGAAAAAAAATTGTTTTTTTTTGTGTGTTTTATTCGAAAAATTAAAAGGAGATTGCTTGATGACGTAACAAAAAATTCAGTTTTTGTTGTTGCGCGCTTAAGAAACCATGGAAAATATAGTTATTGTTTGATAGATTTTGTATGTGATGAAATTGCACATAGTTTAATGGAATGATAAAAAATATTTGAAATCAATATTATTTATTTCATGATGTAATAACAGTAGTTAAATCTACAATATTTAACTTAAAAACCATCAATATATATATATATATATAACCTCAATTTGAAAAACATTTTTTTAACCAAACACATTAAAATATTTTTTGTCATAGTTTTGAAACTCAACCCGGTAATTGACCTGGTCTAATGATCGGGTCACGAGTCACATGGGTTGACCCGGGTCAACCCAAAAAAATTAATAAAAAAAAGGAAAAATTATTAATCACAGGTAGGGGACGGTTGAGGAGGAGCTCATGTGGGCTTCATTGTCAAATTGACTTAATGAGATGAAATTTGTCTTCCCCTCCGATTTGAAATTTCCTCTTCCTTACCCCCAAAAGATCAAATCTTTCACTAATGGAAAAGAATCAATTGATTAGGTTTTTCAAGCTGGTGCAAGGGCACTTGGTTGCCACAGTAGGGGGGGTGGGTACTTCTAGTAATGAGATCCTGACATCCAAACCTTCTCTTTACTAGTAGCATGAATAAGAAAGATGTCGCAGATCAACTGTTAGGAAGAAGAGTTTTGAAGAAGAGGTAGTCGATTACAAACCTTCTTCTAATGAGGTTGCAGCTGAGCCAGAAAGTGCTCCATCAATTCCAACATAAACATATCTAGCATGCCCTTTTCAAGCTGAACGTGGGAATGGAAATGGGTAATGATGAAGAGGAAAGGAAGATGAAGATTTCAGATGAGGATTTGGAGAGGCTATTTGTTGAGTACTTGTCAAAAATGCGTTAAGGCCATTTGTTGGAGATTAGATCGTACAAGACTACTTTTGCCTTTCTTTATCAGGAAGGGAGCCGGGTCTCAACCGGGTTTACCCGGGTCGACCGGGTTTCTCCGGGCCAACTCCCAAACGGGTTTTTACTTAGACCCGGACCGGTTCCAGGCCTGGGTCGACCCGCCGGGCCGGTTCGGGTTTCAAAACTATGTTTTTTTGTTCAACCTCAATTTCAACCACAATTTTAACCAAACATATATTTTTCCAAACCAACCTCAACTAAAAATACTTTTTATAAAATAATTTTTTTCAAACCACAACCACAACAGCTACCGCAATACCAAAGATACTTTTAGAATCACGCTTAGTGTTTTGTGAACTACTGTAGAAAATATGGGGGGCCTTTTTTCTAATAAAAACTTGAATGACACATGACATGAGTCTTTTTCTCTGGTCTCCCACTACGCTCATCCTTTTTCGGTTAATGGATGCTCTTCTCATGTAGTTGTTTGTGTACAGAACTAGCGTTTTCAAAACAGTTCGTATTCGAGTCCTGGATAGCAGATGACATTAGGCTGCATAAAGAGCATGGCATTAGACATCCTTAGCATGATTTGAATCCAGTGGTTTTAAATTCAACGAATATGGTAGAATCACGTAGAGAAAACATGACAGGAATCGCAGGATCCAAACCGCCGGTGCTTTTTTCAATGCATTTCGATGGTCTGGTGACTTTGCAACCTCAAGTGTTTTGAAAAGCACTAAAGCTGCAGTACTAAAAGGTTAGAAATTTAAACCTTTACTGCATATGATGGGTAGGTGTACTCCCTCTCATATATTTATTGACTCCATGCTTGAGGTCCTGTCATGGAACTTGGGGAAAAGTATTGACCTACCTTACCAGTTACCAACAGTTTTTTAAGCCAAAAACTGTGGGGACACTAACACTGATCAAATTTGTCTGTTTCCATGAAATTTCAAAGTTGCTCGCAAAAAATCCAAGAGATTCACAAGTGCTTATCGATTGAAGATTAGTTTTTGATCCAAAAATACCTTGATCATTGAAAAACAAATGTAGAAAAAGGCACGAAATGTTACGCCTTGATGCTCCACGTCTAACACAAGTGCTTTGATTCCCAGAAAACGTGTTTTTTACATGTTCTACTGATCTCGGTTGTCTTTCTCTGTGTCTTTACCAATCATCTGGTTGCAATTATTCTAAATTACTCCAAAGACTTGTAAGTCAATTGTAATTCTTTATTCCTTGTTGACAATCTGTCATCCTCCTTCGAGCAAAGTGAAACTAAAATGCTTCAGCCTTTAATAAGTAAGGATCTCATCAGGTCTTAAGATTCACTGTTGCAAAACCTTGATGATGTGTCGGATATCCTTTTGCTTTCCGATTTAAATTAATAGATATTTTAGATGTGGTAAAGAAACCAGCCTAATAATATGTTCTGTGCTAGTTACATGAGTCCACGATGCCTCTTCTATGCCAGCCATGCATTTTCTTTCCTTAAAAAAAAATATAGATCACTATGCCTTGTCTTAATGTGCATGCATCTGTATATTCTCTACCTGTTTTTCCTATCCTATGAATAAAGCATCAACTCAAGGCTCAATCAATAAGCTCAAGCTCACCCCTCAAACATGAATAAAAAAACAAAAACACTAGCGAGATGCAAACAAATATTTGTATGATCCCTTCACTGGTTCTTTCTGGTATAGCAATGTTTATGCACCCCATCATGTTTATTATGAGCTAGCTAGGAGGTATCTTTTGTTGGTCTAGTAAGTTTATCTATGCTCGACTGAGGCTTGGTTCGGGTGTTAGAAAAATATCAACTTAATTTGATCTCATCAAAATTTATTTGGCATTTTTTTAGGGGTTTTTTTTTAAAAAAAATGTTTATTTTGCTTTTTTAGAAAAATAAAATAATATTATTTTAATTGATACATGTTCACCTGCATAACTCATGGGTTTTAGACACCGTTTGAGAATTTATTTCAACCTGTATTTTGTTAAAATTTTAAAAAAATTTCTTCAAATTATTTTTTTTAGTGTTTTTGAATTATTTTAATAATCTAATGTAAAAAATAAATTTTTAAAAATAAAAAAATATTTTTTTAACAAAAATTACTTTTAAAAATAATCATTATCACATTTATAAATATCTTCTTAGATTTAATTATTATGGGTGAGGCCATGGATGTTGACACAGAGCGTGTTTGAAAGTGTAATTGCGGTTGTTTTTTAAAATATTTTTCACTTAAAAATTTATTAAAATAATATTATTATTTTTATTTTTTTAAAATTATTTTTGATATCAACGCATCAAAATAATTTAAACACATTAAAAACATATTAATTTAAATAAAAATTAAATTATTTTAAAAATACTTTTAAAATACAAAAACAAATAGAATTACAACTAACACTCAACACATGAATTTTACATAAGCCTGATGTGTTGACAATTGATTGGCATTGAGAGCACATGTACAAAATCATACAGTTTTCAGCAGATCAAGTGATAACCCCGCTTAGAACATGTTTGGGAATATGGTTTAAACCGTGTTTTTTAAAAAATTATTTATTTATTTTTGTTAAAATTTAATATAATTTGTACGTTTTGGATTGTTTTGATGTGCTAATGTCAAAAATAATTTTTAAAAAATAAAAAAACATCATTAATATGTATTTTGACATAAAAAATTATTTGAAAAGCAACCGCTACCACACTACCAAACACCCTCTTACACATGCAGAAAATAAAAGAGTAGAAAAGGCTCTTTAAAGGCTAGGATATAGATGGAATGCGATTTGTTGCCAGCCCAACTTGTTGTGTTTCAAATGGGAAATTTAACATATGGACCGCACCTCGATGCCAGTTTGATTCCAAAAGCCAAAATGTTATGCTTATGACAACATTAGTTTTGTATATTTTTTATTGCATAGTTTTTGTGGTTTTAATTTAAAAAAAAATTGAAAAAATATTTTTAATTGTAATTTTAAAAAATATTTACTTAATAAGAACCGACAATATAAATTTTAGGTATATCTCCATGAACAAAGAATAAATTACTTTAAAAAATTTATTTTGAGTTTTTCTCTTCAATTCAAACCCCATATTTATCATCTTTTAAATTAATATAACATACAATTTTAACTACATAACTACACTCTCTCTCTATATACTGAAATTCTAATTTCCATGATGACATTCATAATCTTTCCGTCACAGAGACAAACACGTCATCAAATCATGGGGCCTTCCTAATTCGTCAGCCAACTCCCATTGATAATCTATAAAATTGGAAATCACAGCGAGCCACGTGACATGATGAAACACTGATGAGCTGTGACATGGGCTCTGTCTCACATGGACAGGCATCTTATCCACAATGATGCTGAAAATGCTCTCTGCACGAATGAGGCAAATCATGTGCTAGAATCAATTTGTGATGCTACGTAATGAAGCCGTTTGATTTGACCAGCCCTTGTCCTTTATCGGTAAATTCAATAATTAGGCTGTTTGTTGGCAGAAAAATAGTATTTTTTTTTAAAATAACTTTTTAGAAAGTAAATTCTAATAAATTTAATTATCTTTTAATATTTGATAATGTTATAAAAAATATGTTGAAAAATATTTTTCAGTATTTGGTTATGTTATGGAAAATGAACTGGAAAATAGTTTATTAATGTTTTTTTTTCAAGTTTATTAAAATAATAAAAAACAAATCTTACAAATTAAAAAGATGAATGAGAATGAAATTGAAAAAAATATAATTTTATAAATTATCTCAAATAAAATAAATAATAATCAAAATAATAGAAATCAAATCTAATATATAAAAAAATCGAACGATGATGAAATTAAAATAATAATAATTACAATTTCATAAATTATTTTAAATAAAATAAGAAACAATGAAAAGAATGAAGATCAAATTTGATAGATAAAAAAATTCAATTAAAAAAATAATAAGAGAAAAGTAAATAACAATCATAAAAATAAGGACCAAAGTTAATATAAGAATCAAATTTTAAGGGATGAAATTGAAAAAAAAATCAAACAAAATATATAGCAATCAAAAGTTTGAGGACCAAATTTGACATAACCAGCAAATAATATGATATTTCTAATTTTTTTACAATTTCAGAAAAGTGCTTTCCATCCAAAATAAAAGGAAAACATTTTCCTGAAAATCAAGTTAAATTTTTCTTTGACAAGAAAGTGTTTTTCGTTGACCAACTTTTTTAATGATAAACAAACACATGAAAGTTTGGAAAGTGATTTTCTAAAAATCACTTTTCAAAAAACAAAAACACAATTAATTAATTAATTAATATTTCAATATCTCTCTGGTTTTTAGTGGCTAGCGATTGCTCATTGTCTGTATCAAAAACAAATCACGAGTTCATTGTTGAATACTTGATTTCATAAACTCGGTGTACCGGATCACACCCAGGTTTAATTTAATGAGCTTAATATTCAAAATAATTTAATTATTTTATTTTTAAAAATATCGGATCACCCGGGTTAAAAAATAAAACATGATACAAATCATGTTTTAAATCACCAAATCAGCCCTGCATTTTGCAAATTAACAAAGCCGAGAAAATTGGTAAATAATTGAATATTTCAAGTGCGCTCAGGCGCTAGACAGCCCAGACACAACGATAATTCCGCTAGCTAATAAAGTGTACAAAGGGCCTACTATATTTATTAAATATTGAAAATATTCAACAGTTTTGTTGTCTCGTAGCGGTGCCTTTTCCGGCGGAGTAGTAATAATGAGCAGCAGTGCATAAACATGTAAGCATCTAGCTTTCTCCTCCTGCATTAGCTGCTAACGATCACAGATTTATATAGTTTATGGCATCAATCATCATCATCCGTGATGAAATATTTAAAAAAAAAAAAAAAAACAGGCCCTGGTAATTTTTTAGCTTTAACAATAGGATTCTTTAGGTTTTGGTTTTAGACCCGGTATTTAATTTTCATTCAATATAGAAATTATCGTATTATATCTAATTAATGGAGCAACAAGATAGCACTTATCTACCCTCAACTATTCTCATAAAAAAAACCCCTACCATTAATTGAACCAACTATAACAATTATGAATTAATGAGATATTGAAATTTTAATTATAAAACATGGATTAAATTAGCATATTGACTTAAAATTTAATTGATTTGAGACTTGGATTGGTCTGAATTAAAAACAAAACAACCCGATAAAAAACTTGGATTGACTTATGATCTGGTCGGCTAACGTAAAACCTGATAATTTATTTTTTATTTTATTTAAAATATTTTTTTTTTATTTTTTTTATATAAAGAAATTAGGTTTAAACATACCATCGCAGCCAAGTAATCTGAATGCATGGACACATCTTATAAACAAAGCGATATAGATATATAAATGCAGCTTTAGACACATTCAATAGAGTACCAAAAGACAACAAAAGAAAACACAAAGTTTCTGTCAGTGTGTGTTTTCTGTTGCTGTTTCTCTCCTAGCTCTAAGAAACCAGAACTTTTTTCTGGTCTTTCACGAGTTTCTTCAGATCCCAGGTTCGAGAAGAAACCTCCCTTTCTTTTCATTCTTTAACTATAAAGATTCTCCTGTTCCCCCCCTTTTAAGATCTCTGCGGGATTGCAGCAATATTACAAAACAACAAAGAGGAGAAAAACAAAGAAGAAAAAACAACAGCAATCTTTGCTGGACTGCAGCAATACCACGTAAGACTTTTTGCTCTAAAACCCCCTTTTTTTTTCCTGTTTGGTTCCTTAGAGAGTTGAGGAAACTTGATATATCTTTCCTTTACTAGTTGTCAATCACTTTTTGTGCATTAAAAGGCTATCTTTTCGTTCTCTGTGATTTTCACTGTAAATCTTGCTATACGTTTTGTCTTTTGCTTTTCCTTTTATGTATTTGCTTGACAACCAAGGATATTTGTTTTCCTTGAAAATTTTAGCATGTTTCCAAATATACTTGCATGTCCAAATATAGACTCTCTTTTGGATGGTGATTCTGCGTTTGCTTATTCTTGCATTTATTTCTGATTGATGTTTCTCAAATGTTATGAACCATAACAATTTTAACACCATTGTAGGCTACCCAGTAAAAAAAATAAAAATGCTAAAACAATAAAGCTACAAAAGCCTGTAGGACAAAAGGTGGTCAATTTTACCTGAGGTTTGTAGCATTTCTCCTTGAACTTCAATCTTGAAGCTTTTGAATTAATTCTTCTTTTCTTTTCTTTTCTTTTCTTTTTCATAATAGATAAAAAAAAAATTGTGCTGTTAATTTTAGTTGGAAATTTTGAAGGGGAGAGAAACAGAAGGAGAAATAGAAAATGAAGAATTCTGTATCAGACCAGAGTTTTTACATAGAAAGTGAAGAAGAAGATGAAGAGAAGGAACTTGGCAGAAATGGACAAGGTGAAGAAGATAATAATGAATCAGATTCTGATAATTCTTTGGCCGATGATAATCGGCAGCAGAGTAAAACTGGTTTATACAACACCTCCTGGCCTCAAAGTTACAGGTTTCCTCTCTCTCACCCTTCTTGCTTATGCTCTGTTTTCCTCTGTTGATTTCATGTCATGGTCAATCTTGGACTTTCTTGAAGGTATAATTTATCAAAGAAAAATATGTCTTCAGGAAAATCATGCCATGGGGTCACTCTAATAGGCCTTCATACAGGGAAAGTGATAATATTGGGGTCATTGACTCAGTAATTTCACAAAGATTAGGAACCAAAAGAGTTTGAAAAATTCTATGTTTTTTTTTTTTCAATCTAGTGGTCGAACAAATGATTTTCCTTGTCACCTAAATGAATTTTGAGCCTTCACAAAACTTTTCTTCTATATCGAGTAGTAATCTGATGATGTTGAAATCAATCTGTGAATCATGTAACTTGCAAATCCAATAGTCCTCATGTTGTTTCATTAATATGCATTTGGTGCTATTTATAGCTCCAGATACTCATCCATTGTTGTTGACTGATGTTTCAGGCAATCCATCGATTTATACAGCAGTGTGCCATCTCCAAATCTTACATTTTTGGGCACACCTACGCTATCAAGATTAGGCAGTTCATTTCTTTCCTCTTCACTTACAAGAAGATACACACCAGAATCATTACCTTCTGTGGTAAAACCTCTACTGCAAAAACCAGAAGAGGAGCAACTCCCACCACAAAGACGTAGTTCTCGTTCTCTACTAGCTCCAATTACATCGAGAAGGTCATCAGTCATTAGAAAGGATGAGAAACCCTCCCAGGTTTCACATGAACTTCCCATGTCTCGTCAAAGCTCATTTGGACAAGCTGTGATTAATGGTAAGTTGAGGTTAACACAACGTAAAATGCTATGGAGAATGGCCAACACACACACACTCGTGGGTAAATCCAGACCATCCATTGTAGTGTGTACCCCATGCAATTGACAGCTTGTATTTGCCCACGATTGTCTAAAATCATCCTCTGAGACAGTATTGTTAGCAGTAATCCTACCTGTCAACCAAACTTGATCCCACCTAGACCCTACAATTGCCAGGACCGCATCAACCAATGATGTTACAGATGATGTCCTGTTGCTTTCTTACAATCACTTGGCCTCAGGTTTAGTTTCGTCTATCTATTGATGACATCTTGTTTTTTAGTGTCTCCATGAGTCAGCTATTATGACTGGCATGTCTGAGAGACTCAATTTAGGAAAAGCATATTGCCAGTAGCTATCAATATCTCCAAACAACCAAAACTGCCTGAAGGGATGATTTGTTGTTTATGAAATTAAATATAGGTTTTTTAGACAAGGGGGCCTGCCTTTGTTCACATCTCATTATTGTCTCCCTTTATGGGCATAAAACAACCATGTTTGTATTTCATAATTTGGTGGCTTAGTTTTCACATGAAAACTCCGAACTAAACAACAAGAATATCCGTCTGGTTGTTGCTGAACCTTTTGGCCTCTTTGTGCATGCTTATGTATTGTTTTTACTTGCAATTAACTGTAAATCTGCACGGCTCGGTATCAAGTTGAATTTCTGTATCATAACTTGAAAAGGATTGTTTAATTTAATGGTTACTGTGTTCTTGTTGTGGTTCACAATGCAGGCTTGAATGTTCTGTGTGGAGTTGGGATTTTATCTACTCCTTACGCTGCTAAAGAAGGAGGGTGGCTAGGGCTCATCATACTGCTCGTTTTTGCTGTTCTGTCTTTTTACACCGGGATGCTCTTGCGTTACTGCTTGGATAGTGAACCAGGACTTGAAACTTACCCAGACATTGGCCAAGCTGCCTTCGGTACCACCGGTCGCTTTGTCATCTCAGTAAGTCTAGTTTTTATTTTCCATTTCCTGAAGACTTTGCACGGTTAAAATGCTTAAATTGACATGCAAAATTTGTCTCTTAAACTTCATAGCTGACTATTGTATCAAGCACTGGTGTATAAATTTGACTAGACAGTAATGTTGTCGTTTCTGCCTTTGTTTTTTTCTTTTTGCAGATAATACTGTATGTGGAATTGTATGTAAGTAAATCTGGCTTTTCCTGAATGATTTACTTTCTGTATTTTAATCAATCAAGTATATTATTCCTTAAAAGAGAATAAGATGGGAAGCAAGATTTCTTTCTGGGCCACTTAAATTCTTGGTCACAAAAGTTGGATCTTGTTTTCTTTGACAAAAAGTTCACAATTTACCATTTGCCTATACTATAGTCTGCTGGATCAAATGTGGCTATTGTTTACCTCGTTTGACTTGACTCAAGTTGCCTATTTGATCATTAGTTGCATATGATTTACTGCAAATTTATTACTTATAAGGTTTAAAATTAATGTGAACCCAAGTTCAAAATGATATTGCTTTCAGCCTATATAGCAACCAAGATCCAGTAAAATGGGTCCGATGATGATATTTGTGTCTTTCAAAATCATATTTATTTGACTATTAGTCACTCAATAGTGAATGGATCCCCTCTTTACTTAGCATAAGCAACCATGGGACTTGCATACTTCAGATAATAACCCAAGGCAACCACTTTTTCGCTGCTGCAAATATGCAATTCTGTAAACGTGGCCTAAGGTGATCAATTTTGATTAATTGTTATCGACAAAGGTGCAGTAATTTCCTTAGCATTGCCATGCATTTCTATATTGTTTCAGTCCTGTGAAAGTCAATGTTCACAGTGAAGTAAGCAGAAGATATTTGATAGCATTGCTTACCTATCTAAATATTCTTCAATGCTGCAGGCTTGTTGCGTTGAATATATAATTTTGGAGGGTGACAACTTATCCTCTTTATTTCCAAATGCACATATGAGTTTGGGTGGATTTGAGATGGATTCCCATCATCTATTTGCTTTGATGACCACCCTTGCTGTTCTTCCTACTGTTTGGCTTAGAGACCTTAGTGTCCTTAGTTACATTTCTGGTAAGTGTTCTTAAATTAAGTTATTTTGGATTTTAAACATTTCTCAACGGATGTCAAAATCATTTGATGCGCATTTGTTTTCTTGCCTGAGCTACATCATCTGATCAATGATGAAAAAATGTTCTTAGCATGTCATAGGCTGCAAGGCGCGTATCAAAATAAGCAGCTATCTTGTTTTGAAATATTCTTAATTTCAGCTTTTTTTCTTCCAGCTGGTGGAGTTGTTGCATCAGTGTTGGTGGTCTTGTCCTTGTTCTGGGTTGGTCTGGTTGATAATGTGGGCATTCACAGCAAAGGGACTGTACTCAATCTTGGAACTCTTCCTGTTGCCATTGGTCTCTACGGTTATTGTTACTCAGGACATGCTGTTTTTCCGAACATCTACACTTCCATGGCACAACCTAGTAGATTTCCAACAGTTCTCCTAGCATGGTAACTTAAGTTGCTCAACCTTCTTACTTCATCGTAGAAACTTATTTTAATTGACTATGATTTTAATATTCCTCACTTCATCTTCGCTTGGTTTTGTTATCCATGCAGCTTCAGTATTTGTACTTTGATGTATGCCGGGGTTGCTTATATGGGATACACGATGTTCGGAGAATCAACAGAAACTCAATTCACTCTTAACTTGCCACAAGATCTAGTTGTCTCAAAGGTTGCTGTGTGGACTACGGTATGTTCATCAGCTCTTACAAAAATATCTTTTAGCTGTTCTGTCTGTTCTCTTCCTTTGATCTAGTTTATTGTTTGTTCTTTTGCAGGTAGTTAACCCATTTACCAAGTATGCATTAACCATGTCTCCAGTGGCAATGAGTCTGGAGGAGTTGATACCATCTAACCACATGAAGTCTCACATGTATGCAATCTGCATTAGGACAGCGTTGGTGTTCTCTACCTTACTCGTCGGTCTCGCCATCCCCTTTTTCGGTTAGTCCCCCTTGATTGTACTGTCCTACCCTACAACATGTCTCTTGCAAAACCAGTTGATTTTCATTAAACCTACAATTTTCTAGTCCATACCTCGCTTGGTTGCGTATTTATATATGCCATCGACATTTTCTTTCATTGCAGGCTTGGTCATGTCATTGATTGGATCTTTGCTCACAATGCTTGTAGTAAGTTTTCTACTACCATTATAGTCATTTAGCTTCATATCGGAGCCTTGCCCTGCCATTTGGTCTCCCCTATGCTCTTCATAAGATTAATCACGTGGTTTTGTTGAATTCAACTTACAAGTAATTTCTTTAACAGACATTGATACTTCCTTGTGCTTGCTTTCTGAGCATCGTGAGGGGTAAAGCAACAAGATTTCAGGTATGCCACTTCTATTAATACCCCCATTCACAAACTTAGAACACCTTTTAACGTTTCCCTTCTATATTTCCCTTTCTAGCATTAAATTTTGTCAGCACTTTGGAAGCATAGTTGATGGTTTTGATATTGCTCTTATTCCCATCTTTTGCTATTCTTTCTGTAGGGTGTAGTTTGTATCATAATCATTGCACTAGGGATTGTATCATCAGCCTTTGGAACCCACTCAGCACTCTCCAAAATCATTGAGAATTTGAGCAGCTGAAATTTTGGGTTACTTCTGCAACAGTAATGGCAACTAGAGTTTCATTTTAAGTAGTTTACCTCCTTATTCTCCACTCCAATTCTGAGACGGTTTTGGTGTTAGCATCCCCCTATTCCCCTTCAGTTAACCTGCAATTTTGTATGATTATGGACAGGTAAAATTATTAATTGTTTACAGTATCCTCTTTAGTATCTGTTTTGTTTGGTTTTGTTTGGTATTGTAATAATTTTTATTGTTAATTCTTAACAATAAAACAATTAAAATATCCTTATTATTCAATAAAATATCCCTAGAGTTTTTATTGCTTCGATAAAAAAATAAAATTCTTAACTCTTAATTAATTTGTTAATTCTGATTCATACGATCTTTATTAAAAAATAATATTTTATTTTGACATTGCTACCAATGGAACTCATGATAATAGTGATCTGACGAAGACTAAAGAGGTAAAAGATATCAATGGTTTGCTCTTTTATAAGTAGCGACTAGAGAGGGAGCGGGAAGGGGAAGAAGGGTGAGAGAAGAGACTCTGTGCATTGGGCAACTAACAAGAAATAAATAAATAAATAAATAAATGATTTATTTTTTGTCACACAGTAACTGTACTAATGTAACATATAAAAACATTAATTATATACAGTTAAACCTCCATGAATTAATATATTTTGAAACATGAAAATTTATTAATTAATTGAAATAATATTTAATCAATAATTTATTAATTTATACATTACTTTTTTTTTAATAATTTATCAAGGTTTTTCTTTTTCAAAGCATTAAAGTTAATACATGTATCGTGTTATTATGATTATAAAAATATTATTTAATTTCTAAATTATGAACTTTCATTATTTTATATATTACGTAATATAAGAACACTATACATCAAAGCCTTTTTAATGCACTAAATTTTTTTAGAAATGAGGTCCAAGAAAACATAAATTTCAAGAGAAAATAATTAGCATTAAAGTTATATCTTACAAATACCTTCTGCTTGAGTCGTGTACATGTATAATTTCGATGTACTGTAAAGAAATTATTAATTTATATATAAATTGGGATTTTTATTTTTTTAATATATTATCTTATAAATTTAACAAATTATTAATTTATTACATTGATCTCAGGTCATGACCGATAAAAAATATTATTTAATCAATATTAATTTATCAAGATTATAATGTAATTAGTAAACAAATATCCATATCTCTAGCATTATCCAACATCAGTCTAGACCACCTTTCCATAAGCAAAAAAAAAAAACCACTGTTTATGGAACCTTTTAAGTAAATTTTAATTGGTACTGCTTTGGAAAAAGAAAATGTTGGTCCTATATATTGTTTTCCAAAGCAACTATTTTTTATACAGATTTAATTACCACTTTGTTTTTGGGCAAATAGATTTAATTTTAATTTTAAAGTCATAATTAATTACCTTATTATATTACATATCACTTTTCAGTTAGAAGATGTTGCGATATATATATGATTCAATAATTAATTAAATAATTATTACAGAAAAAAAAGGATTTAATTAAGAATATTTATTTCCTCGTATAGAATCAACTTTTGTCTTTGATGACATCGATCCTCGCTTGATCCTGAAGTTATACGCACAGATACATCTTTTTAAAACCCATTAATTGACCTTCAAAAGAAGCTCTTTACATGGAAAATTACATCCTGGATTTCCATAATAGATATTTGAAGAGGGGAGATTTGAAAATGTAAATTATGGTGTCATTGATTTGTATATTGTTAATTAATTATTATCATTATACAAGAGATGCAACGTATCTCATGAACTATTGCATCAAAATAATAGCTCAATTAATAATTTATTCAAAGTCTAAGACGAGATTTAGCAGGCCGTAATGGCACTCATAATCATATATAGCACAGAATATCACAGCATTGCACATTACTGCAAAAATGCAGGTGACATTTTGTATTATTGTTATTATTATTATTATTTGCAGCTGCAGCACTACTACTAAGCTAGCTTATATTAGGTCAAGCAAGCGAAATGAGGCAGTGATGCCTCTCCTTTACAAAAGAAGCCGCCTTTCCACTAACCTGTCACACAAGGTATTGCTATGAGCATTTGCTGAGGAGAAAAGGAGCTGTTCTCGCAATAGCACATGTGATAGTTTGCGGAGGAGCGTTTTTGATTACAAAAAATACGTTTGCAAGATTTAGGGCAAAAGGGTATACAGACATCATCGCTCGCACATGGCATGCCCTTCATTGCTGTGATTTCTGTAGCTTGAACTGATGATCCTTGCTGTAGGAAACCTGTCAAGAATTTTTGTTTTATCAGTCATGAGCTATCGTTTCTGTACTTATTGTCAAAGTGTATGGAAAATGATAAAATAAATTAAGTAAAAGGAAACTTTATTTTAATATTCAACGATTATTATATCTTCAAAACTAATTATCTGTGTATTGATTAAAAATAAATTTCCTTTCAAAGCGATTTTAAAAACAAACCAAACCATGGCCACCAGCTCTCATTCTTACAAATTAAGCAGAGGAGAAAAGTAGACAAAAAATAGGGAAAAAAATACGAGGGAGGGAGGGAGAGACTCACAAGTTGTAGAAAATATCAAAACAATTAGGATTGCCAACTTAAAAGAAGCTTTCTCCATCTTTCTTCCTTTGCTTATTGAGAAAAATTAATATCTCTGTGTGTTTTCACGATATAGAGAGATGGTATTTATAGAGTAGACTAATTACTGAAGTTCGTGAAATATATATATATATATATATATATATATATTGAGAAAATAATGAAGGTTGTCTATTTTTGGATTCAAGTTCTATAAAAATAATCTCTAATTATGGAAACATATATCAAGTCAAAAGATTAAATCAAGAATTTTGATAATTGAAGATTGTAATTTATTCCTTTATTAAAGGATATTTTGATTGAATTCTATCAATACAATTACTAATCATGAAGAAAATTAAAGACCACGTCAAAACATAAGATCAATACAATCATATTAATTAAGAAAAAAATAACTAAGAGTTTTGAATAATTGAAGATTATAATTTATTTCTTGAATGTTTAATATTTTTGTATATACTATATAATTAATTAATTGTAATAATTAAAATTTTTGTATAATTACCATATAATAAAATGATATGTTATTTTTTTAAGAAACGGTTTTGATTCGAGATTTCTTAAAAAGAATAATACTAATTAATTAGTAAACAAATATTAGCCTCTCTAACCAAATCTAAAAGCAGCCTAGATCAATTCTTTCCATTAGCGAAAAACCACTGTTCATAGAATCTTTCACGTAAAAGTTGTTACTACTCAGGGGATTGCTTTACAAAATAATTAATAAGTTTTTCAGAGTGATTTTTATTTAAAAATTTATTAAAATAATTTTTTTTATTTTTTAAAAACCATTTTTAATATTATTATATTAAAATAATTTAAAAATACTAAAAAAATATTAATTTAAAGCAAAATAAAAAATAAAAAAAATTTAATTTTTTTAAATGTTTTTAAAACACAAAAATAAACAAATATACCACTATTGGGAAAATATATATATTTTTAATATCTTGATTAATAACCTTTATTATTTATACTTTTCAGTTAGAATATGCTGTGATGATTCAATAATTAAATAAATTGTTATTACAAAAAAAAAAGTATTGAATTTGATGATTTCGTAAAAAATCTAAGTAGTTTGGGAACAATGCTCATGTCTTGAATAATTAGTTAATCTTCTGGTTCTGACAATCTAGTTTATTCTCTCTAGCTAAGGT
>Ga0307515_10002940_pt1 | contig 36133 bp, 34 predicted proteins | sample 17_EM_MG_FD_194513 | JGI IMG/M metagenome (GOLD analysis project Ga0307515, IMG submission 194513) | Populus trichocarpa ectomycorrhiza microbial communities from riparian zone in the Pacific Northwest, United States - 17_EM | ecosystem: Host-associated > Plants > Roots > Unclassified | place... | reverse complement strand
GAACTCGGCGATCTTCCCATGTAGTTTTTTAACCATGTATTAACTCTGCTTTAATTTTGCGTAAAAATACCATGAATAAGTGTATAACTTATACGGTAAATGTAATTTTTTTTAAATAAGCTTTCCCGAACGTTTAAGTTCTGACAAAGCCGTATTAAACCACATGGCAAATTAATTAAAATTTTTATTTATTTGCTATCCCTTATTTTCATTTTTTTGTAAAAACGGCCAAAACACGTTTTTTGTCGCATTTTTATAAAGTTTACGTAAAATTTTTGTGGTTGATGCTAATTTGCTAATATTAACCACATATTCGCACATTCCCTATATAATTTAAACTAAAACTAAGTGCAGCTGCATTTGTAGTTTAGGTCGGCGACCATTGACATCTATTTCCTCTGTATGAAAAAACTAAAGTACATATCTCTCTTAACAATAGTCAATTTAACATTAATTTTACATTCGCAATCTTTCGCGCAAACAGGTGCTGATACAATTACCGGGCCAGTTACGTTAAAGCAGGCTGTTGATTACGCGTTGCGCAACCAGCCGGCTGTAAGGCAGGCTTCTATTGATGAGCAGATTAACGAACGTGACATCAGGATCGGCTTATCGGGATGGCTGCCCCAGGTAAATTCATCGGGCCTTTATAATTACTATTTTAAAGGACAGCCGCAGGCGGGTTCGTCAGGAGCCAACATTCCGTCAAACGCGGGCAGTATCCGTAACCTGTCAACCCTGGGTGTTACCGCATCGCAGGTTATTTATAATAATGATGTGCTGCTGGCTTCAAAGGCGTCAAAATATTCGAGGGAGTACTATAAGGATAATACGCTAAGCAGCCAGATAAATGTGGTAACAGATGTAAGCAAGGCTTTTTTTGATGTGCTGTTGTCACAAAAACAACTGGATATTACCAATGAAGATATTACCAGGCTGCAACGGAGTTTAAAGGATGCTACCAACCGGTACCAGGCAGGCGTATCTGATAAAACAGATTTTAAACAGGCAACCATCGCCCTTAATAATTCAATCGCTACTCGTAAATCAACCGAGGAGTCTATCAAAAGTAAAACTGCTTATTTAAAACAAATTATGGGTGTAGCCGGGCCCAATACACTTACGCTGGCTTATGATTCATCGCGCTATGAGCAAGAGGCTGCCATTGATACCAACCAGGTGCTTGATGTAAATAACCGTATTGAGTACCGGTTGCTGCAAGCCAGTAAAGCGCTGAAGATTTTAAATGTTGATTATTACCATTATGGCTTTTTGCCTTCGCTATCGGCGGTGGGTAGTTATAATTATGCCTACTTTAACCACAATTTTAGCCCGCTGTATAGTAATGCCTACCCCACAGGTTATGTAGGCTTAACATTAAACCTGCCCATTTTTCAGGGCGGTAAGCGACTTCAGAATTTAAGCAAGGCGCGTTTACAGGTTGAACGTACCGACCTTGATATTGTAAATACCAAAAACAGCCTTTATACCGAGTATGTACAAGCCCTTGCCGGTTACAAAAGCAATTTTACCAGCTATAAACTAGTGCGCGAAAATGTTGACCTTGCAAAAGATGTATATAAAATAGTAAGCCTGCAATACCGCGAAGGTGTTAAAACTTACCTTGATGTTATTGTAGCACAATCGGACCTGCGGACGGCTGAGCTGAATTATTATAATGCGCTGTTCCAGCTGCTGGCCAGCAAAATTGACCTGCAAAAAGCATTGGGCACATTGCCACTACAATAAATACATAAGATTAGCACTTAGGATATTTTTTTAAAAAGACACTCAAACGAACAAATCATTATAATGAAGAACAGATATATATATTGGTTAGCCCCTGCAGCATTATTGGTATGGGCATCATGCGGCAAACAGGATAAAAAAGGCCCGGCTGCCCCACCGCCAACGCCGGTTTCAATTGCCGATGCCACAGTTGGTAACGCTACCTATTATGATAGCTACCAGGGAACGGTTATATCCATTAATACCGTTGAACTGCGCAGCCAGGTACCAGGGTTTGTAACCGGTATATTTTTTAAAGAAGGCGATATTGTTGAAAAAGGAAAAGTGCTTTATGAAATTGATAAGCGTAAATACGAAGCAGCTTACCAGCAGGCTGCAGCCAATGTATTGAGTGCGCAGGCCAACCTTACCAAAGCACAAAAAGATGTTGACCGTTACAACATGTTGTTGAAAAACGATGCTATTGCACGGCAGACTGTAGACCAGGCCGTTGCAGCTTATGAAACCAACAAAAGCTCTGTGGCGGTAGCCAAAGCAGGCCTTGCATCGGCAGCTACCGATCTATCGTACGCTACCATACGTGCACCATTTACAGGCCGTATCGGTATATCGCAGGTAAGGTTAGGAGCACAGGTGGCCGTTGGTACCACGCTGATGAACACCATATCTGCCGAGCACCCAATTGGCGTGGATGTGGTAATTAACGAGCAGGATATTAACCGTTTTTATGGCCTGCAAAAATCAAGCAGCGATACCACATTTAAATTACAGTTACCCGATGGCACAACTTATAATAAAACTGGTAAAGTTTTAGCTATTGACAGGGGAGTAAGCAGCGGTACTGGTAGTATAAAAGTAAGGATCCAGTTCCCGAACGAAGATGATGTGCTGAAGGATGGTATGAGCTGTGTTTTACAGGTACTTAACAGTCAATCGGGCAAGCGGGTGCAAATACCTAATAAAGCGGTTACCGAGCAAATGGGCGAGTTTTTTGTTTTTGTAACCCGGGATACCACGGTTAAAGATACCGGCGCCGATAAAACCGTAAAAGACAGGCGCGATACTATTGCCAAACAAATAAAAGTAAAGCTTGGCCCACGTGTAAATACCAGTATTGTTGTAATGGATGGCATTAAAGCCGGGGATAAAGTGGTAACCGATGGTTTCCAGCGCTTGCGCGATGGCGGCAGGATTACCCTTGGCGCAGGTGGCCCGCCGGCTGGTGCAGCCCCCAAAAAATAGTATGAACAGATAAGGAAAGATTTAAGCGATTGGCAGGATAACACCTGCGAAACTTAATAATAAAAAGAATGATTGCAGATACTTTTATAAAACGACCGGTTACCGCGATAGTGATCTCATTAGTGATTGTTATTGTAGGTTTACTGTCAATGAGCAGCCTGCCTATTGGGCAATATCCTGATATAACGCCGCCCACGGTTTCGGTGACAGGTACTTACACCGGTGCCGATGCCCTCACTGTTGAGCAAACTGTTGCAACCCCTGTAGAGGTTCAGGTAAATGGTGTGCCCGGCATGACCTACCTGCAAAGCAACAGCAGCAGCAACGGCCAGATGAGCATGACCGTTAACTTTGATGTAGGTACCGATATTAATATTGCAGCGCTTGATGTGCAAAATCGTGTGGGCATTGCCACGCCTACTTTACCACAGGAGGTACAGCGCCTTGGCCTTGTGGTACGTAAACGTAACCCCAGTATATTAATGCTGGTGGCCATGTTTTCGCCAAAGGGAAGTCATGATGTTACTTTTACCGATAACTATACCAACGTTTTTATAAAGGACGCTATATTGCGTACCAAAGGCGTGGGCGACGTAGTTACCCGTGCCGATGATTTCAGTATGCGCATCTGGCTCAATCCCGATAAGCTTGCAGCCCTCGGGATGACAGCTGCCGATGTTACTGCTGCCCTGGCCGAGCAAAACGCCCAGGTTGCCCCCGGAACCGTTGGTGCAACACCGCAACAAAAAGCCCAAACCTTTGAATACTCGGTGCTTGTTAAAGGTCGTTTGAGCAAACCTGAAGAATTTGGGAATGTAATAATTAAAACAGTGCCCAGTACCGGCGCCATTGTTCATTTAAAGGATGTGGCACGTATTGAACTGGGTAAGTTTAACTACTCGGGTAATTCGTTTGTTGATGGCAAAAGGGCATCATACCTGCTGGTTTACCAGGCGCCAAACAGCAACTCGCTGGAGACTGCCGAGAATGTGTATGCCACCATGAACGAGCTTAAAAAAAGCTTCCCTGCCGATATTGATTACGTAGTACCGTTTGAAGCAGTTACCGTGGTAAAGGTATCTGTAAGCGAAGTGGTTGATACCTTGCTTATTGCTTTGGGGCTGGTTATTGTGGTGGTATTTTTATTCCTGCAAAACTGGCGCTCAACGCTCATCCCGGTTCTGGCAATTCCTGTATCTATTATAGGTACGTTCATTTTCTTTATACCGTTGCACTTCACTATCAATACCCTAACCCTCTTTGGGTTTGTACTGGCCATCGGTATTGTGGTTGATGATGCCATTGTGGTGGTTGAGGCTGTGCAGCATTATATGGGCGAGGAGGGGATGACGCCGACAGAGGCTACCAAACACGCCATGGCCGATATATCGGCACCGGTAATTGCCATCGCGTTGATCCTGGCGGCTGTATTTGTGCCGGTGGGCTTTGTACCCGGCATTGTAGGGCGGCTTTACCAGCAATTTGCCATCACTATAGCTATATCGGTACTGATATCGGCTTTTGTGGCGCTTTCATTAACACCGGCTTTGTGTACGCTGTTGCTTCGTCCGCATAAAATAGATAATAAATCAAAAGGGCTTAATAAATTCTTCTTTGTATTTAATGAATGGTTTACCCGCGTAACGGGCAAGTACCGCAACACGGTTGATAAGGGTATCAAAAACTCCAAATTTGTTATTATTATACTGGTATGTATTATTGTTGGCGCGGTGTGGCTTTTTCACAGCAAACCATCAGGCTTTATACCGCTGGAAGATGATGGCCGTGTTTATATTACGTATGACCTGCCCGAAGCATCGTCAACCGTACGTACTGTTGATGTACTGCACCAGATGATGAAAACGTTAGACAGCGTTCCCGAGATAGCGCACTACGCCGCTCTGGGAGGCTTAAACGCTATTAGTTTTGCCAGTAAGGCCAATAGTGCAACCATGTTTGTGCAGCTTAAACCCTGGGACGAGCGTAAAGAAAAATCGCAGCAAATTACGGCCCTTGTTGGTAAGCTAACCAAAAAACTGGCACGGTTTAAAGAAGCCAACGTAATTGTTATTCAACCGCCTGCTATACCAGGTTTGGGCAGCACTGGTGGGTTTTCATTTATCCTTGAAGAAAAACAAGCCGGAGGCGATATCAAAGTGTTTGAAAAAACGCTGAAAACCTTTGTTGGAGAAGTTAACAAACGGCCCGAAATTGCCAGGGCCTTTACCTTTTTTACAGCAAGTACGCCTGCTTATCAACTAACTATTGATAGGGAGAAGGCCAAAAAATTAGGCGTATCAATAGCTGATGTTAACAGTGCCCTGCAAACATACCTGGGCAGTACCTATATAAACGATTTTACTATTTACGGGCGAAACTTCAGGGTGCTTGCGCAGGCTGATACTGCGTTTAGGAGCAACATAAGTAATATTGGGCAGTACTTTGTGCGCAACCAGTTTGGCACCATGGTGCCCTTAAGTACCCTTACATCCTACAAGGTTATTGAAAATTCGCCGTTAATTGCGCATTATAACCTGTTCCGCTCGGCCGAAATAAATGGCAGTACCAAACCGCGTTACAGTAGTGGGGATGCTATTACCGCCTTAAAAGAAGTTGCGGCCAAATCATTACCACAAGGTTTTGGATACGAGTTTTCGGGATTAAGCCGCGAGGAACTACTATCCGGATCGAAAACGGTTTACATATTTGCCCTGTCAATCGGGTTTGTATTCCTGTTCCTTGCTGCTTTGTATGAAAGCTGGTCGGTGCCATTCTCGGTACTGCTATCGGTACCATTAGGCGCGTTTGGGGCTATCCTTTTCCTTACTTTCTGGCCCGACCTTACCAACAACGTTTACGCACAGATTGGTTTGATAACGTTGATAGGACTGGCGGCCAAAAACGCCATCCTGATTGTAGAGTTTGCCAAAGAGCGGGTAGATAAGGGCATGAACCTTGAAAAAGCCACCCTTGAGGCTGTAAGGCTGCGGTTGAGGCCAATCATTATGACATCAATGGCCTTTATATTGGGCGTTGTGCCACTGATGATAGCTTCTGGCGCCGGTGCCGAAGCCAGGAAAACCATAGGGTGGACGGTATTTGGAGGGATGTTAACCGCTACATCGCTGGCCATATTTATTGTGCCGGTGTTGTATTACCTGATTACCAAATTGGCTTACGGTAAAGACAAGCTTGCCGAAATGGAAAAAAATTACAAGCCCGAAAAAGGGCACGAGCCACAAGCTTAATTTTTAATAAAATTGTAATAAAACAAAAAAGAGAGGCCGAAAACCTCTCTTTTTTGTTTTTGGCAAGCCGCCAAATTAATTATCGGGTGGCGCTTTTTATACCATTTTAGTTTAAACCAAACAGAATTTCTTCATTTGAATACACTATCGTGAACAGTAGTGTTCCTTTTTTCTGTACATTAATTTCATGTTAATTTAATTATTGAAATTGATATAAAATTGTTGTTTAATGATAAAATAGCGCATTGATAATCAATGTTTAAGCATTTAATTTTTGTAACATACTTGTTATAAATCTCAGGTTTTCATTCGTCATGCCAATCTCACAAGCGTCAAAAATGGCTACAATGGCAAAGTATTTGTAAAAGGGCTATCAACGCGGCCAAATTTTAACCGCAGACTATTTACTAAAAAATACAACTATGAAAACAATGACAAAAATTATAGCCGGTGCTTTTACAGCAGCAGCTATTTTTATCGGATCAAATGTTAATGCTCAAACTACTCCCGCAAACGCACTTCGCTTTGGCGTAGGTGTTGAAGGTTTATTGCCTGTTGGGAATCTTCATGATGGTTCAAATGTAGGTTTGGGTGGTACTGCCCGTTTACAATACGGTGTGAATAACAATGTTGCCTTAACACTAACCTCTGGTTACTATAATTTCTTCGGCAAGTCTTATTCCCAAACTTTTACCGATGCAACGTCAACTACCACTGTTACTGTAAAGGGCAGGTCACTTGGTATTGTACCAGTTAAAGCAGGTATAAAGGCTTTTGTTGCCGATGGTTTTTATTTCTCAGGTGAAGCAGGTGCCGGTTTCGAAACTCATGAGCCTATTGCAGGTGAGCATAAAGATACCAAACTTATCCTTGCTCCGGGTTTAGGTTATGCAACCAAATCATGGGATATAGGTGCACGTTACGAAAACTTCTCTGGCCAGGGTAATAACTACGGCACAGTAGGGTTACGTATAGCTTATGGGTTTGGATTATAATATTCCGAAACACTAATGAACAAGAAAGCCCCTCGTCGTGATGATGAGGGGCTTTCTTGTTTGTCGTCTGAACTCGAATTAAACGAATTAATAGAATTTATTGAATTTTTATTCAAATTCTGATAATTTTTTAATTCGATAAATTCCGGTTCAGAATTTAAACCAGTTTCCCCAAGGCTTCTTTAATCCTTTTTACCGCTTCAATCAACTTATCTTCGGCCGCGGCGTATGATAAACGGATAGCAGTAGGATCGCCGAACGAATCGCCGCCAACGGTGGCAACATGGGCTTCTTCTAAAAGATAAATACTCAGTTCATCAGCATCTTTAATGGTTCTGCCATTGTAGCTCTTACCAAAGAATGAAGTTACTTCGGGGAAGAAATAAAACGCACCATCGGGCAGGTTTACTTTTAGTCCTTCAATTTCGCTCAATAACTTGTATACTATATCGCGGCGCTTTTTAAATGCGGCGCGCATTTCCAGTACGGTTTCTAAACCACCTTCGTAAGCGGCAACACCGGCACGTTGGGTGATTGAACAAGTACCAGAGGTTATTTGTCCCTGCATTTTATCGCAGGCAATAGCTATCTCTTTATTTGATGCAGTGTAACCAATTCTCCAACCGGTCATGGCAAACGCTTTCGACCAGCCGTTGATGATGATCACACGGTCTTTAATGTAATCAAACTGCGCTATTGATTCATGTTTATCAACGTAGTTGATGTGCTCATAAATCTCATCGCTTAAAATGTATACATGCGGGTGTTTTTCAAATACCTTTGCCAAACCTTCCAGTTCATCTTTACTGTAAACGCTACCTGTAGGGTTACAAGGCGACGAAAACATAAATAATTTGGTTTTGGGAGTAATAGCGGCTTCTAATTGCTCAGGGGTAATTTTAAAGTTTTGCTCAACGGTAGTGTTTATAAAAACGCTTACACCTTCGGCAAGTTTAACCACCTCGCTGTACGATACCCAGTAAGGGGTAGGGATAATTACTTCTTCGCCCGGGTTAACCAAACATAATACCGCGTTGGCGATGGCTTGTTTAGCTCCTGTCGAAACCACAATCTGGCTAAAATCATAATCAAGGTTGTTCTCATTCTTTAGCTTGGCAACAACAGCCTTACGCAGTTCAGGATAGCCCGCTACCGGAGTATAGTAGGTAAAGTTTTTATCCATGGCCTGCTTGGCAGCTTCTTTGATGTGTTCTGGTGTATGAAAATCAGGCTCGCCAAAGCTCAAACTGATCACATCCACGCCTTTTGCGGCAAGTTCACGGCCCAATTTGGCCATTTTAATTGTTGCTGATTCGGACAGATTATTTATCCGGTTACTTAATGCGCTCATATAAATTATGTTATCGCGGCAAATATAGAAAATAACTTTACTGCTACTTACGCTTGTTATTTATAAATTTGCGGCCTAATAAAGATTGTTTTGAAGGAACAAAAAAGGATCATATTAATTTCGCTGATTACGGGTATAGTGTTAATGATGGCGAAATTCGGGGCTTACTTTTTAACCGGTTCCAATTTTGTATTAAGCGATGCCGCCGAAAGTATCGTTAATGTAATAGCCAGCTCCTTCGCTTTCTTTAGTATATACCTTGCTGCACAGCCACGCGATGAAAATCATCCTTACGGACATGGCAAGGTAGAGTACTTTTCGGTATTTATTGAAGGATCCCTTATTGGCATTGCCGGGCTCATCATTATCGGAAAATCTATTTATAGCTTAATTCATCCCGAAAATATTCATGATTTGCTCATTGGTGCGGTTATTATTGGCGCCACGGGTGCTATTAACGGTGCTTTGGGGTATTATATGATTCATAAGGGAAAAGTGTTACGATCGATAACGCTTGATGCAGACGGGCATCACCTGATTGCCGATATGGTAACCAGCATTGGCCTGGTGGCGGGTTTATTATTGATCCATTTTGTGGGCCTCGTATGGCTCGACAGTGCTTTATCTATATTGGTAGCCTTATATTTAATTTATAGCGCCTATAAGCTGGTACGGCGTTCTGTAGGCGGCCTTATGGACGAGGCCGACATTGATGTAGTTAACGAAGTAATAAAGGTATTAAGCGATAAGCGCCGTGATGCCTGGATAGATGTGCATAACCTGCGCGCTCAAAAATATGGTCATGAACTGCATATTGACTGCCACCTTACACTACCCAGTTATTTTGATTTGACCACGGTGCATAACGAGGTGTCGCTGGTTGATAAAATGATTAACCAGGAGGTAGGTATAAAAACCGAATTGTTTATCCATACCGACCCCTGCTTGCCCAATTGCTGCCACTATTGCAGCATGCCCAATTGCCCCATCAGGAGCGAGGCTAAAACAGAAACCATTGAGTGGACGATGGATATTGTAGTACGAAATAAAAAACACTTTGAATAATGGCAGCGTATTTTAATGTAAGGGTTTACGGCCTGTTGCTTAATGATAACGACGAATTGCTGGTAAGCGATGAGCAGGAATATGGGATGCAATTTACCAAGTTCCCCGGTGGCGGCCTTGAATTGGGTGAAGGCCTGCTTGACGGCCTGAAGCGCGAATTTATGGAGGAGTGCAACCTGGAAATCGAGGTTGTAGGGCATTTTTATACAACCGATTTTTTTGTAAAATCGGCTTTTAACAATTCGCAGGTCATCAGCGTTTACTACCTGGTACGTAGCGTAAGCCCGGTAAATTTAGTTACCAAAACCGTAGCCTTTGATTTTGACGGTGAAGGCGAAGTACTGCAGTCATTCAGGTGGATAAACTTAACTGCCCTCAGTATAGCCGATTTTGCATTCCCTACCGATAAACGGGTAGTTGAACTTTTACAGGATGAGCTATGAGCCTTACCGAACGCGACCTTAAAGTAATATGGCACCCCTATACCCAAATGAAAACAGCGGCACCGCCCGTACCCATAGTAAGGGGAGCAGGCGCTTTGTTGTTTGATGAATCGGGTAAGCAATATATTGATGCTGTATCGTCATGGTGGGTAAACATTCACGGGCACGCTCATCCTTATATCGCCAAAAAGGTGGCAGAACAGCTGCAAAAACTAGAGCATGTGATCTTCGCGGGGTTTACCCATGAAGGCGCTGTTGAATTAGCCGAGCGGTTATTGACCCATTTGCCCTACAACCAGCAAAAAGCATTTTACTCCGACAATGGCTCAACCGCCATCGAGGTAGCTATAAAAATGTGCTTGCAATACTGGAATAATAAGGGACATCAGCGTACCAAAATACTGGCTTTTAACAATGCCTACCACGGCGATACCTTTGGTGCCATGGCAGTAAGCGGTCGTAGCGCATTTACCAAAGCCTTTGATAGTTTATTGTTCGAAGTAGAGTTTATTGATACGCCCAACAAAGAAAACATCCAAAGTCTCAAATCTCACATCTCACATCTCAAATCCGAACTGGCTTGTTTTATTTTCGAGCCATTGGTGCAGGGATCTGCGGGCATGCTGATGTACGAGGCCCAATACCTAAATGAATTGATGGCCCACTGCAAACAGGAAGGAGTGCTGATGATTGACGACGAAATTTTCACTGGGTTTGGCCGTACAGGAAAATCATTTGCGTGCGATTATCTCGACGTACAGCCCGATATCATGTGCTTTTCAAAAGGCTTAACGGGCGGCACTATGGCATTAGGCTTAACCACCTGTACCCAACACATCTACGATGCCTTTTTATCTGATGATCGTTTGAAAACGCTTTTTCACGGCCATTCTTTTACAGCCAACCCAATAGCCTGCGCATCGGCACTGGCAAGCCTGGATTTGTTTGAACAACCCCAAACAACTGCAAATATCCAGCGGATTGTTAATGCGCATGCATTGTTTGCTGGTAAAATTAAACATCACCCTAAAATAAAAAACGTGAGGCAAACCGGTACCATACTGGCAATGGAGTGGGAAACGGGGGATAATACCTCTTATTTCAGCTCCCTTCGCGATAAATTATACCATTACTTTTTAACTGCCGGTGTTATATTACGCCCCCTGGGCAACGTAATTTACATTTTACCGCCGTATTGCATTACTGATGATGAACTGCAGTATGTTTACAGCAAAATAGAGCAGGCATTACAAGAAATATAACATGTTATTAAACAAACTTCTACCACAAATAATAGCCGATAACCAGTTACATTCGCGCTGGCTAAACACGCTTTCGCTGATGGAAAACACCGGGGCCCGCAAAATTTCGGCCAGTGAAGACCCGCTTACGGTGACCTATATTATCCTGAAACATGCTGCCGAAGAGCATCGCCATGCCTTCTACCTCAAAAAACAACTGGAAAAAACAGGAGTGGAGTTGCCAACCTATGCCGCCCAATACCTGCTGGCCCCTGGCACAAGCAAATACTATTTAAACCAACTGGATATTGATGTTTGCCGCTACCTTAAAAGCGAGTTGAACCTTACAGGTTCCGAACTTCGTTTTGCGGCCTATCTGCTGGTAACCTATGCTATTGAAGTTCGTGCCGATGAACTCTACCCTATCTACCAGTCTGCACTTGACGAAGCAGGCAGCAAGGTAAACGTAAAATCAATTATCCTTGAAGAAGAAGGTCACCTGGAAGAAATGCTTAACCAACTGCACAAATTCTCGCCCGATTGGGAAAAACACGCCAATAAAGCGGTAGCCTTTGAAACCAGGCTGTTTGAAATGTGGGTGGAGCAGCTGGGAGCGGCGATTAATTAGATTGTCTGAATCAGAATTTACAGAATTAGAAAATTTACAGAATTTCTTTTCATTCTCCTTATCCTAAAATTCTATAAATTCTGATTCAGACAAATTAATACCCCATATACTCCGTATAAACCTCCTGCAAAAAGGCCTTTCCATATAAAAGCACATTATCAGTAGTCTTTGCATCCGCGTTTTTATTGCCCGTGTAAACTACCCTGCGGCCTGAGTTATCGTACGATACCACTTGCTGGGGAGTCATAAAGCAAAAGCCGTTGTCCCAGTCAAAAAAAGCAAAATCTTTGGTGGTTGGGTTTAGCAAATCTTTCGACCATTTAAACTGGTGATGGGGCAGCCCCAGTTGGGTGAGCAGCGTGGCGGCAATATCGGTTTGTCCACCCAGTTTGTTAATTTTTTTGCCGCGGTATTCGGGTTTTATTACTTCGCCCAAAAATAGCAACGGGATGTGGTATTTTACGGGGTTATAAGCTTCGGATACATTGCGCGGCAGGCGGTGGCCGTGGTCGGCTACTAAAATAAAGAGGGTGTTTTTATACCATGCCTGCTTTTTGGCTTGTTCAAAATAGGCGTTGAGGCACGAGTCGGTAAAGTAGGCAGTACTTCTGAATTTGTTGGCTGCGTCGCCATCTTTATCTTCCTGTGGGAAGTGCGGCTTGCCCGGCAGTACAAAAGGTTCATGATTGGTTGATGTTTGCAGGTAGGTAAAAAAAGGCTGCTTTTGTTGTTGGGCAAAATCCAGGTGTTTGGCAAAAAGCACATCGTCATAAACGCCCCATTGGGTTTTAACCAGGCTTTTGTCAAACGCCAGTTCGTCGGTAATATGATCAACCTGGTGGTTTTTCATGAACAGGTCAAAATGCATGTAATTGCTTTTGCCGCCGTAAAAATAGGATGTTGGATACCCCGCGGTTTTAAGCGACGACGATATTGCCGGCAGCTTTTTGTTTTTTAAAGTATCGGCAACAATGGTACGAATGGCCTGCGAAGGGAAGCCGCTCATGATAGATACGATGCCTTTATCGGTCCTGTCGGCGGATGAATAAATATTGTTGAACAGGATGCCGTTTTTGATGAATTTTTCAAAGTTGGAGGCCACGCCTTTATCGCCGCCCAACGATTCAATTACATCGGCGGTATAGCTTTCTATCTGGATAATTACAATGTTTGGCCTGTTGGTGGTAAGTATATTTCTTGTGCTGTCACCATTATAGCTATAAGCTTCCTGCACAAGTTGTGTAGCGCTGCCTGGCTGCATAAACACAAACGGGTTGTACGGGCGGCCAAGGTTTTCAACTACATTGTTAAACAGGTTCCATTCGGTATTAAGGGCTGCCTGGTTGAGGAATTCGCGGTCAGAAAAATAGGCTGAATTTTGATCTACGGGTACAGGTTGTAAACCGCCGCGCATCAGCAAAAAGTTGAAGAAAAGGAGCAAAATGATAATTATCGTTTTTAGCCTGGGCTCCACCGCCGGCTTTTCAAATTTAAAGTCAATGATCTTTAATGACAGATATATACCCGAGGCTAATAGCACCAGGCAAATGGTAACCGTGCGGCCCACCGGCGAAGAGCCTGTTGAGGCAAATGCTTCGGATGGCGCATCGTACAGCGATTTAAATACCCTGAACACCACCTTGGTACCCCACTCGCGGAAAATGTTGAAATTGAGACCCGTATTTAGCGAGATAAAAAACAGGCAAACCCAAACATATACTTTAAGCCAGATAGGTTTGATATGCGTATTTGGTATACACCAGTTAACCAGGAAAACCAACAGGGGTATGGCGCTGATGTAGGCTGCTGCCGAAGCATCAAGCCGGAGGCCGTAAAAATAGGTTTGTATGATGTCGCTTAGGCCGGCATCTTTAAGTTTAGGCAGAAAATATAGTTCGAACGCCAGCCGGGTTATTGCGAAGAACAATAACCAGAATAAAAGGAAGCGCACTAAACTGAAAAGGTTTCTTAACATACAGGGGTACAAAAGTAGTACTTTACTGCAATGTTAAGAAACCTTTAGTTAATTGTTAAAGTTTGGCTTACCTGCCGCCGCGCATAGCCTTCAAATCGTCAAGTGTTATCTTTTCAAAATCGGCAGGGATGCCAAATGTACCTGCAGGAACTTTTTGCTCGGTTACACTGGTAACAGTTACCTCGGTTGACTGACCCTGGCTAAATGAAGTGTATTGAACCGGGAAGCCGCCAATACCCTGGTAGTACTTAGCTACGCCAGCCAATGGTATTTCAATATCATTGGTGATCCAGATATCGAAAGTTTTGCTGTTTTTTTTATCAGTAGCCACCACTTTTTTACAGTTAAAGCCATTGATAACCTTAGTTTCGGTGCCTGGTGCAAAAGTAAACTGAGGTAAACCAGCCATTGCCTGGTCAATATCATCTGGTGTTGCAACGGCTGCCTTTTTAATATTGGCAACAGGAACATCAACCAAAATAACCATTGATTTAGCGCCGGCATCAGTCAAAATTTTGATGTTGGCGGGGCCGTTCGAAAAAGCAAAGGCGTTTGAATCTGCCCGGAAATAACTTTTGGCATTTATTTGCTGCCCCATCATGGCTGTAGTAAAGTTTACTACGCCTTCGGTGTATTTTTTTTGTGCGCTTGCACTCATTACAGTTGCGGTAAGGGCAAGGCCTAAGGCAACATTTAAAAATTTTATCCTCATTGTTTTAATTTGATTATACCAATTTACCTGTTTTTAGCTTAAAGACAAATTTATTGGTAGTTAGTTTAATGTTGTTAATTAGATACTATAATCAGCGAATTGTTACGTTTTAATATTTTATAGTTTACATTGAGTGCCTTTGCGCCTTCAGTAAATCTTTCAACGGTTTGGTTACTGTTGCTGCCATCAATAATCAATGTTTGGTAGTCAAAGTTACTATTTACCGCTTGTAAATTGGTGTGTGGATTGCCGGTAATATATAAATAACTGGCTATCAGTTTACCCGGTAGCTGTTGGTTTTGTAATTGCTTATCAAATATAATTATCCTTTTATTATAAAACTGCATTAATGCTCCCTGTTTTTTAAACCATGTTGAACTGATGTTTTGGCTTAAGCCTATAATGGTGGCATGCCCCACCTGTGCACTATCTAAATAAGCCTGTACCGAATATTTGTAATTTTTATCGGTATCTGCGAGGTTGGTAAGTACAACCGCGCTGCCACCGTTTTTAAATACAATGCATGTGTTTTTGCGCAGGTTTAAAAATGCGATAGAGTGGGTACTTTCGGCCCGGTACCTTTTCAGGCTGATGCTTGTGGCAAATAGTAGTACACCGGTCAGGCTAAGCTTTATAAGCCATGTTTTTTTATTGTACAAATAGTAAAACACGCTTATTATGATCAGGTAAAGCAGCAAATACTCCGGCACTGTAAGCCATATTTTACCAATGCTGGCAAAGGGCGCATATTCAATAATTGCCAGTGCTTTGTTCATGAACAATATGGTATACTCCAATAACCGCGCCAGTAAAGTTGATAGCAAGGGCACCCATGAAAGCGCCAGGTAGGCTACACCACTGTACATGATAACCGATGTGGGTATAATAATAAGCAGGTTAGTCAGTAAAAAATAAACCGGGAACTGGTGAAAATACAATGCACTCAACGGAAACGTGATAACCTGCGCGGCTATCGATACCGAGCAAGCCATCCAGATTTTATCTGCCCATTTATTTTTAAACGCCACCCATTTGTAAACCACCGGCTGTAAAACCACCAGCCCGGCCACAGCCAGGTATGATAGCTGGAAACCAACATCGGTTATTAAAAGCGGGTTATACAACAGCAGGGCGAATGCCGATACAGCCAGGATATTGAGTAAATTGATATGCCGCGCATAGGTTTTGCCAATGATAACCATGCTGATCATCACCGCCGCCCGGCACACGGCAGGTGAGAAGCCGCTGAGCAGTGAATAGTACCAGATGAGCGCGATAATGATAACTGCTTTTATTACCCGGCCATGCCGGTAGCCATTCAAAAAGCCAAGGGTAAATTGTAGCAAAATATAAATGATGGCCACATGCGCGCCCGAAACCGATAGCACGTGGATGGTACCTGTTTTGGAATAGGCTTGCAAAATATCGCTGCTCAAATCGGCTTTGTAACCCAGTATCAGGGTTGATGCTACGGCGATGGCGCCGGGATCGTGCATTTGCTGCTTAAACCGGTTAATCATTTGCTGCCGTAGCCGCAGCGAAAAGGCGATGAGCGGATTGCCGGTACCATGTTTTATAACCCGGTACATACCCGGGTATAAAAACGCCTGGTAGTATATGTTTTGATGTGCCAGGTATTTTTTATAGTTGAATTCGCCAGGGTTAAATGGTGGGTCGATAGGTGTGGATTTGGCTGGGACAACTAACTCGTCGCCATATTGCAGGAATATGGCTGCACTGTCCTTAATGGCAACCAGTAATGTGCCGGTAGCAGGGATTGATTGTTTATGGTTAACGCTTTGCCCAACCGTTGCCGTAAACCTTAGCAGGCCGTTTTTGAGCTGCGGTTCGGTATTGATTTTTATCGATAGATATCGGGCCGATGACCTGGAAAAATGCCGGGCATCGTTCAGTTCGTTATTATTAATGACACTGATGCAGCCTGCCGAAAACAGAATGAATGTAATTAATAACCCGCCAAGCCACCTGGTTTTATAAATGGCCAGCCGCTGGTAGTTTAAATTCAGCATGATAAAAGCAATACCCAAGCCGCCGAAAATGCTCCAAAGTAAAGGCAGGTATGCGGCCGTAATAAAGCCGATACCTGAGGCTACCCCCAACAAAAAGGGTAGGAGCAATACAACAAAAGGGATCTCGCCTTTATGATTCGCGATCATTTATGATATGGTGAAAGCAATAAAGATATGTTTTAGGCGGATACCTACAACTGGTCTCTTACTTCCAAGAGAAATTTTTTGATATTTTCGAGCGAATCAATCACCCGCTGGTTTTCTTTGTGATCGCCGAGATTGCTTTTCAGGTGTTCTTTGGCGCCGTTCAGGGTATAGCCTTTATCGCGGATGAGGTGAAAGATGATCTTAAAGTTCTCGATATCCTCGGGGGTAAAATAACGGTTGCCTTTTTTGTTCTTTTTAGGCTGCAGTACATCAAACTCCTTTTCATAAAAACGGATAAGCGATTGGTTTACATCAAACATGGCCGATACCTCGCCCATGGTGTAATACATTTTGCTTATTTCGCGTTCTTTGTAAGCCATATATGCAAAGGTATCTTTTTGAATTCGGAATTGGGAATTTCGATTTCGGATTTTTGTAAGCAAAACGTAGATGCATGCGGTCCGCCTCAACAAAACATCGTGTTGAGTCAACAGGACTAAGTCGTTATGACTTAACATTACACGCTTTCTATCCATTCCTCTGCCGATTTAACATCTGTAAAAAACTCTATCACTAATTTGCCTTTTAGTGTGTAAATGCTTTTACGGGCAGATAGCTGGCTGAAAACACTTGGCGAGTGTACCCAGGCAAAATAACGTAATCCTGCCTTCTCCATGTCTGGGAACCATTCGGTATTACCCCAGTCAGATGCTTCCGACCAATTGCCCAAAACATAAATGTTGCTGTTAAGTACCTTGCTTATGTTGTTTTTAACAAGTATATCCTGCATTTTTAAACAGCCGTGCTGTACTGTTTCGAGGTTTTGGAACCCTATCCAATCAACATCAAGTCGGCTATGCTGCGGGTTTAATTTGATGGTAATGGTATCATCCTGGTAATGGGTATCGCTATCTGCAAGGGGCTTTGTTTTGGTAACCGTATCAGGTATCAGCCTGAAAAAGAAAGTTGAGCCTTTACCCGGAGTGCTTTCAATCCAAAAGCTGCCATTATGCCTTTTTAATATCTCGGCCGATATAAACAGGCCAAGTCCAAGCCCCTCAAAACGCATGGCGGTGTTATCAACCCGGTAGTAACGGTCAAACAGCCGCATCAGGTTCTTTTCTTCGATGCCGATGCCAAAATCCTCTACAGAAACTATAATGCTGCCATCGGAATGTACGCTGCAATTAACCAATACCTTTTCGCCTTCGGGCGAATATTTGATGGCGTTGCTCAGTAAATTATTTACCACCTGTTCCAGCCGGAAACGATCGCCGGTATAAGTTACATCGTCAGCTTTTTCAAGAATGATCCGGTGCGATGTGGTAGCCTGCTGCACACTCTCTATACTATCTTTAAGCATCTCCAGGAAGTTGAAGGGCTCCATCGTATACTTTATTTTGCCTGCGTTGATACGGGTTACATCCAACAGGTCATTAATCAGCTTCTCTAACCGTAATACATGCGAAGCAGATTTTTGAACAAAGCTGCCAAGCTTCTGCGGGTCTGCCGTACGCTGCATCAATTGGTTAAACGCTTTGATGCTGGTGAGCGGCGTTTTTAGTTCGTGGCTGGCAATAGATAGGAATTCATCTTTCTTTTGTTCGTTATTTTTTTGAATTTCGATATTGGTATTTGTACCCAGCCATAACCTGATCTGTCCGTTCTCCACCAGCGGAAGCGCACGGGCCAAATGCCAAACGTACTGTCCATCGTGAAATTTGAGGCGAAACTCCACCATAAATTCAGTGCCGCTTTGCAGCGCGGCCTTCCATCTTTTCGAACTGAGCTGCCTGTCATCGGGATGGATAAATTCCTGCAGGCTGCGACCCAATATCTGGTCCATGCTTTGGCCAAAATCGTCGCAAACCACTTCGTTTACATAATCCAGCGAGCCGTCTGGCCGGGCTGTCCAAACCTGTTGAGGCATGGCGTTAAGTAAAAAGCGAAAACGTTGTTCGTTTTCCTTCTCTTTTTGGCGGGTAAGTACGGTTTCGGTCAGCTCAAAAACAAAAACTAAAATACCGTCAACAACACCGTCGCCATCGTACCTGGCCTGGTAAATAAAATTAAAATAACGATCTTCAATATTGCCGTCGGCCTTGCGTGCCAGGGGTACTAAAAGCTCCTTGCCCTCAAAAGTATTGCCGGTGTAATACACACTTTTTAATATGTCAATAATGGGGGTGCCGTTCAGCTCCGGCAGTGCCTCTTTAATGGGTTTTCCTAATAAATCGCGTCCCGGGAAAAGCTGCTGATAAGGAGGGTTTACCAGCTCAAATACCATTTCGGGGCCGTCAAGTACACAAATGCCGGTTGGTACCTGCATAAAAAAACGTTTCAGCCGGTCGCGCTCCCTGGCGGCCTCGGCCTGGGCATTAAACAGTTCTATATTACGCTGCTGAACCCTTTCTTCCAATTCATCATTAAGCAGCTGTATATTTTGCTGTGCCTTGAAAAGCTCTTCGTTGGTAGTATGTAACTCTTCATTTGCCGATTGTAGCTCCTCATTGCTGGCCTGTACTTCTTCATGGGCATTGGCCAAACCATAGTTTAAAGCCAATAATTCTGCCTCGTTTTGCTCCAGGCGCTTTTGGGCCAAAACAAGGTCGGTTATTTCATATTTAAAACTTAAAACGGATGCTATTTCGCCATCGTCATTACGAACGGCCTGGTACACGTAGTTAAAATAGTGTTCTTTAACGGGGCCGCCCGGCTCATCGGCCAGCGGGATATTGATCTCGTTACCTGCAATGGTTTCGCCGGTTTTGTACACGTGCTGGAGGATATCCCAAATTGGCTGACCGGCCACTTCGGGCAGGGCATATAATAAGGGCTTACCCAATACTTCCCGATTGGGAAAAAGCTCCGATTTATAGCGTGGGTTTATAAATTCGTACACCATGTCGGGCCCGGTAACTATCGCTATCTGGGCCGGAATTTCGGCAAAAAGTTTTTCAATTTGGCTGCGTAATCTTTCGGCTGTAGCGGCTGCCTGGGTTTCCTTATCCAGGCTGTCTTTTAAAGCGCGTTCGGCAAGCACCTGCTGGGTAACATCTTCGGTATGATGAATGATATAACAAATTTCACCCTCGGCATCCAAAACCGGTGTATGCGACGTTTTCCAATACCGCTCTTCTACCTGCAGCGGATCATTAAGAGTTGGTATATCAAACCGCATCACAGGCAGCTGATGTGGCTGTAAGGTTTCCAATACTTTACTCAGCGAAAGCGCAATCCCGCCTTCTTCTGACGACCAATCGGGAATTTTGGGGAATACATCAAAAAGATATTGCTCTTCAATTTCAACACGGGTTTTGTTGGTAAGCTGCAAATAAACATTGCTGGCCGCGAGCATGTATAACGCAGGCGAGAGTACGAGATAGGGTTGAGGTAAGGTCTCAAAAACCCTTAACATTTCCGGGGGTAATGCAGAACTGTGTTTTAAAGCCATTTAAGCTATAGAAAGATGTATACAACGTTACTAAACGAATAGCAGATATTAAAATGATATTAACTGTGAAATTGTTTTAGAAATTATTCATTGGTTCATTGGTTCATTGGTTCATTGGTTCATTGGTTCATTGGTTCATTGGTTCATTGGTTCATTGGTTCATTGGTTCATTGGTTCATTGGTTCATTGGTTCATTGGCAAAATAGCAGATAAGTTAGGTAAATTATATTAATTGTTGACTATCGGAATTATCATCTGTTAAATTGCTTTACATAATCGGCCAGCGGGCCTAAATTCATTTGCTTCCTGAGCTTGTCAACCATTTTAGGGTATTTTAACGGGAAGGGTGCCGATTTTCCTGTTTTAGGGTCGCGCTTTATTTGGGTGCCGTAAATTTGTTTTTGATTTCTGCCTACCAATACCCTGTCGGTTAGCAAAGCGTAGTTGCTTTTGTCGGCATTGTTTTTATCCACTTCTTTTTTTAGTAGTATCAGTACCCTTTCCTGGAAAGCAATATCATCATCGCAATGCTGTACTATTGCCCAAAAATGGTTGCTTGTTTCGCCAACCTGGTCGTAACCGGGGAAACCGTATTTTTTGATGATGAGCTTTGCTTTAACCTCATTGATACTATCTGTTTCGGCCCATTTTTGCTGGATAGTTTCGGCGCTGTAAGCCGATTTTTGATTTCGCTGCAGTTTTTGATCTTCTACCCGCCAAAATTGGTCGTCCTTAAACATCGAGTCAATTTTTTTAATTAATGCAGGGTTCAATTTGCTGGTTTGGGCTGATGAAGGGAGATCAAAGCATCCACAAAGTAAGAGTAGAAGGGCTAATGTTTTCATATTAACTAAAGATATAGTTAATTAAAGTTAAATTCAAAACCGATAAAAGATTATCCTCGTAAGAACATAGTTATCCGATCAAAATTCAAATGTTTCTGAACCGGAATTTATGGAATTGATGAATTAGCAAAATTCTAAAAATTCCTGAATTCGATGAATTCCGGCTCAGACAAAAAATCAAAATCGGTAAAAAAATACGCTCATCATCTGCATATTTGCACATCTGAAATCTGCACATCCAATTTTCATGTTAAAAAAATATTCCTCGCTATTCCTTGTCATTGTTGTCCTGCTCTGGGGCTGTAACCCCAAGCCCGACTACCTGTATAAAGTGGTGAAAATTAAAGATGGCGACACCATAGGTTTGCTGAGCAGCGATAACCAACAAGTGACAGTAAGGCTGGCCGAAGTGGATTGCCCCGAAAAAACACAGGCCTTTGGGCAGGCGGCTAAAAAGTTTACTTCGGATTTGTGCTTTGGCAAGTATGTAAAACTGGTAGGTAACGTGCATGACCGTTATGGCCGCACCGTAGCATTGGTTATTTTGGAGGATGGCACCAATGTAAATTACCAGCTGGTAAAAAGCGGTTACGCCTGGCAGTACAAACAATATTCGCAAAGTGCCCAGCTGGCCGGGTATGAGCAGGAAGCCCGCCAAAGCAGGCTGGGCCTTTGGGCCGATGGCAACCCGACACCGCCATGGGAGTACAGGCGCGAGAAAAAAGCGGGTGCTCTGACAGCCCAACCTGACAGCCTGCAGCAAAAACCAAAAAAACATTATCGCAAGCGTAAGGCAAAGCTTGAAGAAGCATATTAAAACCTTAACTTTATAGTCGATATCCCCCTCATTTGACTGATGAAATTTATAAAAGCCTTTTTTTCCATAGCCTTTACCCTTGCCCTTATCTGGTTATTGCAAACCAAACACGGCCCGGTACCACCGGTAGGGAGGTTTTTAAGCCCCGCAGACGGTTTTTGGCAAAATGCCGAGAGCAAACATATTTTGGCTTCGCGTACATTAAATCTTCCTGGCCTTACCGGGAAGGTTATTATTAAGTACGATGAAAACCGAATCCCCCACATATTTGCTGATAACGAACATGATTTGTACTACGCCCAGGGTTATGTAACCGCTACGGAGCGCCTTTGGCAACTGGACATACAAACCCGGAGTGCCGCAGGCCGCCTTGCCGAAATTGCAGGCCCGCAGGCTTTGGAGATTGACCGCTACCACCGCCGCATGGGGATGGTTTACGGTGCCGAAAATTCTTTGAAAGAAATGATGGCCGCCAAACCCATTCGCGAAATGATTTTGGCGTATACAGATGGCATTAACGCTTACATACATCAGCTTGGGCCGCGCGAATACCCGCTGGAGTTTAAATTGCTGGATTACGCCCCTGAAGATTTTAAACCCATTAACTGCGCGTTTTTACTGAAGCTAATGTCCGAAACGCTGGCGGGCGGCTCCAACGAGTTTGCCATGAGCAATGTGCTTAAAAAGTTTGGCGCCAACGCCACTAACGATCTGTTCCCGGATTATCCGATGCGCGAAGATCCTATTATTCCCGCAGGTACCAAATGGAACTTTAAGCCGTTGTCTATCCCAAAACCATCCGGCAGTTTCTTGGCAGCTATGAATGATAGCGCCAAACGCGTAGTAAAAGAGGAAGGTATTGGCAGTAACAACTGGGCGGTTGCAGGCAGCAAAACTGCTAATGGTTACCCTATTTTGGCTAACGACCCGCATTTAAATTTAACCTATCCATCCATCTGGTTCCAGCTGCAGCTTTCGGCGCCGGGGATAAATGTGTATGGTGTAAGTTTGCCGGGCGCGCCCAGCATCATATTGGGTTTTAACAACAACATTAGCTGGGGTATTACCAACGTAGATGCCGATGTGCTTGATTGGTACCAGGTTAAATTTAAAGATGATAAAAAGAACGAGTACTGGTACAATAACCGGTGGAACAAAACCACCCGCAGGGTAGAGGTGATTAATATCCGCGGCGAAAAATCATTAATTGATACCGTTATTTACACCCATCATGGGCCGGTAGTTTACGAAGATAAAAGTAAAACCACCGCGCATACGCCCGGCTTTGTGCCCATTGGCGATGCCTTACGATGGATAGCGCACGACCAATCAAACGAGTTGATGACCATGTACATCCTGAACCACGGTAAAAATTACGATGATTACCGCAAGGCGCTTACTTATTTTAATGCTCCTGCATCAAACTTTGTATTTGCCAGCCGCGATAAAGACATAGCTATAACCCCCAACGGTAAATTCCCGCTGAAATATAAAGACCAGGGAAAGTTTATATTGGATGGCACCGACCCGGCCGATGACTGGCACGGCTGGATTCCGTTTGATCAAAACCCAACGGTTAAAAATCCGCCCCGCGGGTTTGTAAGTTCGGCCAACCAGTCATCAACAGATCAAACCTACCCGTACTATATTAACTGGCAGTTTGCCCCATACCAGCGTGGCAAGCGAATTAACGACAGGCTTAGCGTGATGCACAACGCCACTGTAGATAGTATGCGGATATTACAGACAGATGTATACAGCATCCGTGCCCAGGATATGATGCCCGTGCTGCTCAAATATCTTGATGCAACTAAACTGGATAAAACCCAAACAATAGCTTATAACACAGTAAAAAACTGGGATAAAAACTTCTCTGTAAACTCGGTAGGTGCAAGCATTTTTAACGCGTGGTGGCTTAAAATATATGATATGATATGGAGTGATGATTTTGCCGCCAAAAACCTGCGGGACAATTACCCATCAATGGACCGTACCGAAAAACTGATAGCGAAGGAACCCAACTCCAAATGGTTTGACGATACCCGCACGCCTGTTAAAGAAACCTGTACCGAGATCATCAACGCGGCATTTACCAACGTGGTTGATGATTTGGTGCACAAATATGGCCAACCCGGCCAGGCATGGGAGTGGGGGAAGGTTAAGAAAATGGAGATAGCCCACCTTACCAACCAGGAAGCCCTAAGCTCGGGCAATTTTGAATCGGGCGGAACAGGATCAACCATCAACGCCTTAAATAACGGGCACGGCCCGTCATGGCGTATGGTAGTACAAATGGGCCCCACTGTAAAAGGCTACGGTATTTTCCCTGGCGGCGAAAGCGGCAACCCCGGCAGTTTTTATTACGATGATATGCTCAAAACCTGGCAAAATGGAGGGTTGAAGGAGTTGCTGTTTATGCAATCGCCTGCCGAAAAATCAAACCGTATTAAAACAACCCTAACCATCAGCAATCAAAAATAAGCTTATGTTATTCCTCATTATCCTCATATTATCCTTTGCAAGCGGTTTCTTTTTACCCTGGTGGGTAGTGGCCATAGCCGCTTTTTTGGCCGCGCTGTTTGCCGGCAAAACAGCCAGGCAGGCATTTATTTCGGGCTTTGGCGCTGTGTTTATCGTATGGGTGGTGCTGGCCCTGTTTAAAAGTATCCCTAACGATCATATCCTGGCCAAACGCATAGCCGCGCTGTTCCATTTGCCATCGTGGTGGTTAATATTGGTTATCACGGGTATCGTTGGTGGTTTGGTGGCAGGGTTTGCTGCTTTATCGGGGTTGCTGGTAAAAAAGGCTTTTGAAAAGGAGGCCGATATACACGCGTAAGTTTATGGGATTAATAAATTATCTGAAGCGTAATATTAGTATATCTAAAAATTCGGCACAACAATTATTAAAAATTGCTATTGCCCATGAAGAACGTGGTGAAACGGCCGATGCTATAGCTTGTTATCATCGGGTCATTAAGGCCGACGAAAGTTGGGCGGTACCTCATTATAATCTCGGCCTGTTATACAAATATCAGTGCAATTGGCATTTATCATATGAGCATAATAAAATTGCAGTTGAACTGGATGAAGATGACAAGGCCGCGATTTGGAACCTGGGTATAGCCGCAACTGCATTGCATGATTGGGAAACCGCAAGAACATCCTGGAGTAAATTTGGTGTCAAAGTAGAAATTAACGACGAAGAACCTGATCTTGTATTAGGCGCGGTACCTATAAGATTAAACCCCGATACCGATGGCGAGGTTGTTTGGTGCAAGCGCATAGACCCGGCAAGAACAGTCATTGAAAATATTCCTTTAGGCAAATCAGGCCACAGGTTTGGTGATATGTTACTTAACGATGGCGCTGCCGTAGGGTATCGAAAGCTGGAAGATGGAACCGACGTGCCTGTATTTAATGAACTTCAGCTTTTAACTAAATCCGCATACAAAACTTTTTCGGTTAGCGCTTATATCAACACCGTGGATGATATCAATAAGCTGGGAGAGTTGTGTCGCAATTCCGGTGTTGAGATGGAAGATTGGTCGACCGTGAGGATGCTTTGTAAACAATGCAGCGAAGGCACTGCGCATACCGATCATGATCATGAATTGCATGTTAATGAAGATAGCGAACGGTACATTGGCCTTGCTGCAACAAACCACCAGACTGTACAAAAAGCGCTGGCCGACTGGCGGGCTATTACTTTGTGTGAGCATTCGGCAATTGTTTTAGAATTAGAGTAGATGATGGCTTTGCGAATTTTGAACCCTTGCATGCCCGTTTAATCTCTCAAGGGCGTAGCCCTGAAATGTTTTGCAGCAAGGGGTTTCAACCCGGGGCTAATAGATGATCCGTTCGCTATGCGGACGCTGATATGGGTAAAAGAAAATATAGTAGATAAGAAGCTGATTTTTTTGACTGTGTATTTAAGCTTTTTGACTTTACTTTTGCGTCCTGGCGTCTTAGCGCGAAAAAACATTAACGTAAAAATTGCCAGGCATGCATAAAATTTATCAAAGCGATATCCCTCATTAAAATTCATTAGCTTTGAGATAACCGTTTATAAAATCAGCCAAACATGAGGATAAGAGTAATACCCACGTTACTTGCCATCTTAGTTTTTGTTTTTTTGACCGTATTTTACTCCAAAAATAACGCTCCCGTTGATGGTGTAACATCAATGGGCTTCCCTTGGCTTGTTTATTGGAAGCTTGGTGCAAAAACAGTTGATCATCAGTATCATCAATATTTTTCTGCGCCCTGTTTGATATTGGATTTAGGCATTGCCTTACTCACCATAGCGACCTGCAATGTGATGTTTCATTTGTTATATCTCCGAAAGACCTTTCTAACCACTTATAAAACCAAAAATCCATGAAATTAGTATCCTACAAAACCGAAGACCGGGAGCATTTGGGCGTTTTTGTGAACGGCCATATTTATAACCTCAACTCCTGCGATAAGCTGATACCCGATAATATGAACGAGTTTTTGTGGGGCGGCGATGAGCTGATGGATCACGCACGCAGGGTATACGCCGCAATCAGCAGCGGTAGTATGGAAGCAAAAGAAGAATTGTTTTTTGAGTTAATGGCCCCCGTGCCTCACCCATCATCATGCCGCGACGCCTACGCCTTCAGGCAGCATGTAGAAACTGCCCGCCGTAACCGTGGTGTTGCCATGATCCCCGAATTTGACCAATACCCTATATTTTATTTTACCAACCATAACGCCATACAAGGCGCCGGTGAAATTGAATGCATGCCCGATCATTTTGATAAGCTTGATTTTGAATTGGAAGTGGCGGTTGTGCTTAATAAAAAAGGCCGCAACATCAGGGCGGCAGATGCTGATAGTTTTATTGCCGGGTTCATGATCATGAACGATATGAGCGCCCGCACCCTGCAAATGGAAGAGATGCTGCTAAACCTTGGGCCCGCAAAAGGAAAAGATTTTTCGACCGTGATTGGCCCCTGGCTGGTAACGCCCGATGAACTGGAAAAATATAAGGTACCGGCTAAACAAGGCCATACGGGTAATGCTTATAACCTGGACATGAAATGTGTGGTAAACGGTAAACAAGTATCGGCAGGTAATATGGCTGATATGGAATGGACCTTTGCCGAGATCATCGAACGTTGCGCTTATGGATGCGATGTGTTGCCCGGCGATGTAATAGGATCCGGAACGGTTGGTACCGGCTGTTTCCTGGAACTAAACGGAACAGGATTGTTAAACGATGCATCTTATCAGCCCCAGTGGCTAAAAGACGGTGACCTGGTAGAAATGGAAGTTACCGGCCTGGGTATGCTTGGCAATATAATTACAAAAGCTAAAGATGATTTTTCGATACTAAGCCTGAAGAAGAAATAGTTCTAAGTCTTAAGTCCGAAGTCTAAAGTCTGATTTGTTTTCTCGACTTTAAACTTAAGACTTCGGACTTTAGACTTAGAACTTGAGACTATTTAAAATCTTTTAAAGCATCTTTCAAGTCTTTAACTTCTTCCGAATCGTTTTTAGCGCTTTCAAAAATGTCCTGCGAAGAATCGGTATTGCCGTAAAAGTTTTCGTCGGCATTGTTATCGATATTCAGGCCCGAGCCGTTCAGGCTGATGCCTGCAAAAAGACCACGGCTACGCGAATAGGAATAAATTTCGGCCTCCAGTTTATAGTCGGTAGTTGCCGATTTATTGCGGTTAACCGGGCCGGCTGCAGCAGATATATCGCCACCGATAGTAAAATTGCCTTTTTTGATATCGGTTAACACGCTTTTATGACGGAACACCAGGATCAGATCAACAGATTGTACACCTATCTGGAAACCAACACTACCACCTGTAAGGGTAACAAAAACCGGGTCGCTCCATTTACCATCGGCAAGCTTCACCATAGCCACGCCCTTGCCGCGTTTACCGCCAATGCCCAGGCCGGCATTAATCAATTTAGGGATAATTACGATGCCTTCATATTTTTTCATCAACTCGCTCGGGATGCTTTCTTTCATCTCGGCAAAGTTCTTGAGCACGGTGGCCGAATTTTGGATCCTCTCCGTTTCTTTATCATCGGCTTTGGCCGATATCAGCACAAAAAACAGGCTTAATATTAACGGGAATTTTAACAGTTTTAACGTTTTCATGGGGTGTGTAAATTAAATGCAATGTTAGCAATTAACGTAAGCAACTCATAAAACGTGCAGTTGTTTGTGTTATTTATTAACCTTTGTATGACTTACGGGGAAATAGCGGTAAATAAAACTGTAGCTTATAAATCAATGGCGATGATGTTAAATAACTCATCGCCATTGATTTGTTTTAGCTAAAAACTAACGCAGTTGCTTTTTTTAGCGGAAAAACGATCAGGCATTTTGCTGAAATTGCGATGCTTAAAAAGCGCTCAAAGTTTCCTTTAACACAACAACCGACTCTTTTTTACTGTTAGACATAGCGAAAATATCTTTCGACGAATCGTTATTTCCATAAAAATTAGCGTTGGCCGTTTTGTCGATACCAAGGTTTGAGCCATTGATGGTAATGCCCGCAAATAAGCCCCGGCTGCGCGAGTAGGAGTATACCTCGGCTTCCAGTTTGTAATCGGTGCTGGCTGTCGAGCTGCGGCCAACCGGGCCGGCTGCTGCCGAGATATCGCCACCAATGGTAAAGTCGCCGTTCTTAACTTTAGTCAGCACTCCTTTATGACGGAATACCAAAACCAGGTCAACTGATTGTACGCCTATTTGCAAACCAAAACTGCCACCGGTTAAAGTAACAAAAACGGGGTTGCTCCATTTACCGTCGGCCAGTTTTACCATAGCTATACCCTTACCACGCTTGCCGCCTATGCCCAGGCCGGCGTTAATTAGTTTGGGTATAATTACGATGCCCTCATATTGTTGAAGCAGCTGGCGCGGTATGCTTTCCTTCATTTTAGAAAAGTCTTTTAATACGTTTGAAGCGCTGTGCACACGTTCGTTTTCCTTGTCGCCGGCTTTTGCCGATATCAATACAAAGAATAGGCTAAGCATCAATGGGATAGCCAAAAATTTTAATGTTTTCATGGGGTATGGTTTTTAATGTTATTGTTGATGTATTATCAACCCATATACCCCATTGGTTGTTTTTAAATTAAATTATTTAACTGTGTTGTTATCTGCGTTCAATTTTGCATATAAAACAACAGGCCTGGGCGTTGCGCGCATGCAGGTATTCGATGTTGGGATACTGGTCAAATAACTCGTTTATCAATTCCTCCACGTCAGCATCGCCAACCAAACGGGTCACGGCCATCATCTGGTCTTTATTGTACCCAATAAGTGATAGCGGGAAGCTTTGTTTATTCGCCTTAATCTCGGGCGGGAAGCGGAATATGTCGGTATACTCATCTACGTCTTCTGCATTCACAAATACCGGCCCGGGTTGGTTGTAAGCATTTTCAAGTTCAAAGGGCGAGTGTTTAAATAATAACCGCTTGTCAACACCTTTGTTAAAGGGTTTTAAGGAGATGCGGCAGGGGCCCAGGCCGGTTGCCGGTTGTTCAACAACGGGGTTGCCAAAATCATCGGTCATGGTTGTTTTTATTTTTTGGACGAACGCTTTGGATAGCGGCACGATTTTAAAGTTGTTCATGGCGTTTTTTTTATTTAGATCAAAGGTGGTAGTAAGAGCAGCGGATTAAAACCCGGAACTTGCGGAAATTGATGTGCAAGTGTGTAGATTTCAGATTATTCGTCCCATTTTGTTGGGCAGTTTAGATTATAGATAGATAAAAACATCTGCACATCTTGAATTTGAAATCTGCCCATCCGATTCCATATCTTTGCGCCTGATGACGATGCCCGGTAAACAACAGGTTTTTTCGATAAATAGTAAAGAGCAGTTTGAGCAAACAGCTCTGCAGGTTTTTAAATACCAGGCCCAAAATTGCGCCATATACAGGCAGTTTATCGAAGGTTTAAAAATCGATTTAGTGCAGGTTGATACGGTTGAAAAAATTCCTTTTTTGCCCATTGAGTTTTTTAAATCGCATGCCATTGTTAGTTCAAATGATCCAGTTGAGGTCACGTTTACCAGTTCGGGCACTACGGGTATGATAATCAGTAGCCATCATGTAACTGATAAAACGTGGTATGAAGATAGCTTCAGGAATGCCTTCAGGTTGTTTTATGGTGATGTTAAGGACTATACGGTATTAGCGCTGTTGCCTTCTTATCTGGAGCGTGAAGGCTCATCGCTTATTTATATGGTTGATGATTTGATAAAACAGTCTGATAACCCGGATAGTGGCTTTTTTTTGTATAACCACGATGAACTTTATCAACAGCTTATAAAACAACAGCAAGCTCAAAAGCCTACTTTATTAATAGGGGTTACCTTTGGGTTGCTTGACTTTATTGAGCAGTACAATATTCATTTCCCCGAATTGATTGTAATGGAAACAGGTGGCATGAAAGGCCGCCGCAAGGAGATGATCCGCGAGGAGTTGCACCAGGTTTTGTGTAAAGGGTTCGGGGTAAGTACTATACATTCCGAATACGGGATGACGGAGCTGTTGTCACAAGCTTACTCAAAAGGCGATGGCATTTTTGATTGCCCGCCCTGGATGCAAATCATCATCCGCGATACTAACGATCCTATCACTACGTTAAGCAATGGAAAAACAGGTGGAATTAACGTGATCGACCTGGCTAATATCAATTCCTGCTCGTTCATAGCCACCCAGGATTTGGGTAAAGCCTATGCCGATGGCTCGTTTGAGGTGTTGGGTCGGTTTGATCAAAGCGATATTCGTGGGTGTAATTTGCTGATTGCTTAAAACTTATAGCCAACTTAAGTATTATTGTTATTTTTGCACGCATCATAAATGCTGAAAACATGATTGAGAAATTTTTAAACGAGGAACAAGATCCAAAAACGGTTGAGAAAGTTTATTTCCGCCTGGTCGACCTGCTTTCTTCTGGTGAAGAGATCATTTACATAGCGGTTCAGAAAAAGCCATTGGTGAATTTATTTCCGGATTGCATTGCCATAACCAATAAGCGTATCTTGTTTTTTACCCCGGCCAACCTGGGCCTGTCCATCAAATTTGTTGATTTTGTATGGAAGGATATTGTTGATGTATATACAAAAGAAGAAATTATTGGCGCTATATTCAGCGTAAAAACCACAAACGGCGCCGAAATGGCTGTTGATTACCTGCCTAAAGTGCAGGGCCGTAAGTTATACCAGTATGCCCAGGAACGTAAAGAAGTTGAACGCGAAGCCCGCCGCCAACGCGACCTGGAGCAAAAACGCGCAGAATCTGGCGCTGTTCAGTTTGACAACGCTGCCCGTACAGCACCTACTCAGCAGGTGTTTGCTGCCCAGCCACCGGTAGCCGTGCCACAAATACCAACGCCGGTGCCAGTGGCTCCGCCCGTTCCAACTCCGGCTCCCGAGCCAATTGTGCAACAAGCTGCCCCCCCAAAACCGGACGAACTTACTGAAAAGTTAAAGAGGCTTAAAATGCTTTTTGATAATGGCCTGATATCGCAGGAAGAGTACAATGCCAAAAAGCTTGATTTGTTAAGCGATTTTTAAAAAAAGTAAACCTGCCTAACGCAGGTTTACTTTTTTTCGGGTAATTCTATCGGGTTGTTATTTGTTTTGGAGTTTAAATTATCGCTCCTGGTAATATTTATAGACGATATTTTATTAGGGTCGATATTGGCAAAGGACGGCCCTGTGTTTCGTGAACCGCCACTGAAACTACCATGTGCACTTTTCATAAACCCTTGCGGATCTTTGTCCCTCGCTTCTTTTAGCCGGGCTAATTCTTTTGGCTGTGTTTTAATGTCATCAGCAGGGGGCTGTATGGTTTGTTTGCTTTGGCTAATGTCCTCAAAACCCATAAATTTAAAAACAACTTCTTTTTTTACGTCAGCTGCCTGTACAATTAAACCGGGGAGACCATTTAGTTTCCATGGGCCGTTTTTAAACGGAATGTCGGCACAGAACCATGCTTCATAGTCGCGCCCTTTAAAATGAGCAGTAGCCTTTTGGCAATGTAGTGTGCCGATACTCAAAGTGTCATTTTGTATCGTCCAGTTAATAACGGGCAGTGATTCCTCTGTCAAATAAAAGTTAATAATCTTTTCTTCGGTGTATAGCTTTTTTGGGGCCGTGTATTGGTAGTACTCCTCATTGCTTATCACGCCGCCTCCGGTAATAGTTAAAGAAAGATGATTAGGGTCGGCGGCCCCTTTAACCTGGTTTGCAATTTCGTTGGCCATTTTTTCTTCCTGTTGTTGCTTGGTAAGGCTTCGGTAAACGCTTGCATTACGGCCAGATAGTAAAACCATAGTTTCTTTATAGGGCTTGGTGCGGTTAGTTGTATCCCTTATATGAGTAAACTCGTAAGTGGTTTTTGCAATTGCCAAATCCGGCGTTTGGGCCAATGCATTGTAAACTGAAAAGCATATACTTATGAGTAATACTGTAAAGGTTTTCATATCGGTTATTATAATTTGTTTCGAGGTTTTGTAAAACTAATAATTTAGTTATAGTAATTGCAAGTGTTTTTGCAATTACTATAACCTGTAGTAAAAGATAAAATAATTGGTTTTTTTATTTGAGTTTGTTTGCCAGAGGGTAGGGGACCGAGTGCTAATACAGCAGGAGGCGAGATTTAAAAAAACTATCAGGTGCAGTTTTATTTAGGGATAGTTAAAGCATTTAATCAGCTAAAAAAGTAATAGCTAATTTAAAAGTCGCTCATCAAAGCTAAATGTTTCTGTGTTTGTTAGTTTTACCGCTGATGCAGCCGGATGTAATGGATTTATAAGGTAGTTATATTCGGCAGGCACAATGGATGAGGGAACTTTCATTACCAGGTATTCACGTTTCTTCAAAAACTCATCCCCCAATTGACGTAATGCCACCGGGGCAGGTATATCCCGCCAGTGTGGGGGCAACAATGCCGGGTTTAGGGTATAGATATTATCTTCGGGGATCTCAATTTCTACAAGGCAAAAATTGTCAGGTATCAATAGGGGAGGCAAATGGACCAATACTTCAAGCACCGCCAGCGCCCGTGATGAAGCCGTGTAAAGCATCGATTTACCTTCACTGTTCCACCGGCCTCCATATAAACGGGCTCCTGTGCCTGTTAAATCACCGGCATAGTTGCAGTTGGCAATGCGGAATAGTATCATCAGGCAAAAATACCGTGCTCAATTCGGCCCAATTCTTTAAAAACCATATCAAAACCTGCGGATGTATCCAGGATGGTAACCGGGGCTTCGCCTTTGAATATAAGTGACGGAGTTTTTATCCAGGTTTTGAATTTATCCATCGATCCAAAGACTTCCTGGCCACGGGTATAAAGGCGGGCAAGCTCAACGGCTTTTTCGGCGTATTCAGTTTTAATAATGGCATCATCTTCGTAGCGCTGTAAAGTACGCTCGCTAATGTGTAAGATAACGGCTAACTCCTGTAGGGTTAAAGATATTTTTTTTGCCAGTGAAAGTAGCGCACTTTTAGGGAAACCCTGGCGAGCCAAGTTAATGATGTCAAAATCGGAGTTGAGCGTTAATGCTTTTGTACCTCCAAGCAAGTTATAAAACGAATGCATAGTACCCATGCTGCCATAGGCTACCATAGGCTCGTGGAGCACGTTTTGCGTTTCTTTTTTTGTTTTGTACGACATATATACAAATATAATTACCATTTGTCGTATATACAAATATTAGTCAATAAAAAAGCGATGAGTTTTCGGCTCATCGCTTTTTTACTTAATAGAAGACTTGTGAACTTTCAAAAACTTCGCAAGCCTGATCATGTGCTTATTCGGCCACTATCAAAAAGTAATTCTTTTTCCCTTTCTGCGCCACTATAAATTTTCCGTTTAACAGAGCATCTGCATTATAAACGTCATCGGCCGTTGCAATCTTTACCTTGTTTATTGATGCGCCGCCACCAACAATCGTTTTCTTTGCTTCGCCCTTTGATGGGAAGATGGTGGTTTTAACAGCTAACAAATCGGTAATGCTGATTCCCTCGTGTAATTCAGTTAACGAAATTGCAAAGTTGGGTACACCAGCAAATAAAGCCAATACCTCGGCATCGTTTAGTTCGCTTAAAAACTCTATGCCAACATTCCCAAATAAAAACTCTGATGATTTAATCGCTTTTTCATACTCGGCTTCGCCATGCACGCGAATGGTAATATCTTTTGCCAATGCTTTTTGTAACACTCTGGTATGTGGTGCTGCATCATGCTCGGTTTCCCAGGCTTCAATCACTTCGCGATCATACAAGGTAAATATCCTGATGTAGGCCTTCGCGTCAACATCGGTAGTGTTTAACCAAAACTGGTAAAACTGGTAAGGCGATGTACGTTCCGGATCAAGCCAAACGGCGCCGCTTTCGGTTTTGCCAAATTTGGCCCCATCTGCTTTTTTTATTAATTGGGTAGTAAGTGCAAAAGCTTCGCCTGCATCTTTCCTGCGAATCAGCTCGGTGCCGGTAACAATATTGCCCCATTGGTCGCTGCCACCCATTTGTATGGTGCAATTATGGTGTTTCCATAGGTAATAAAAATCATATCCCTGCACCAACTGATAAGTAAACTCGGTGAATGACATCCCGGTATCACCTTCCAGGCGTTTCTTAACCGAATCTTTGGCCATCATGTAGTTTACGGTGATGTGCTTTCCAACATCGCGGATAAAATCGAGGAAAGTAAAACTCTTAAACCAATCGTAATTGTTCACCATTTCGGCACTGTTCATGCCGCTGTCAAAATCCAGAAAACGGGTAAGTTGCGCCTTTACAGCCTCCAGGTTATGTTGCAAAACATCTTCAGATAATAAATTGCGTTCCTGCGATTTGCCCGAAGGGTCGCCCACCATGCCGGTAGCACCGCCAACCAGCGCGAATGGTTTATGGCCCGCGCGCTGAAAGTGGATCAGGGTCATGATCTGTGTAAGGTGGCCTACGTGCAGCGAATCTGCAGTTGGGTCAAATCCTATATATCCCGAAGCCATACCTTTATTAAGCATTTCTTCGGTGCCTGGCATAATGGTATGCAGCATGCCGCGCCAGGTTAGTTCTTCAACAAAATTCATATTAAGTGTTGTTTCAAAGGTTGCAAAGATATAAAGCTAAAGCACAAAGTTACCAAAATGTAACTTTAGGAAACTTTTTGTCAACCGTTAACTACACGTAAAATCTATTTCAAATAATTACTTATTCTTTGTATCTTGAGCAAAACGGGGTATTTTGCAGCTCAAGGCTTATGAATTTTTTATCGCATTATTATTTCGACAGGGATACCAGCAACTGTTACCACGTATTGGGAACGGTACTGCCCGACCTGTTGAAAAATGCCGATAAACACATTATCCTGCACCCCGAAAAACTGCAACACCCTGATAACGATGTTAATTCTATTATAGTCGGCTGGAATAAGCACCTGGCTGTCGACAGGTATTTTCACTCTTCTGACTTTTTTGCAACCCACTCGCACGAGTTAAAAAAACTCCTGCGCCCTGCTATCGAAGACTCGCCGGTAAAGCCTTTCTTTTTGGGCCACATAGCATTGGAGCTTATTATTGATAATTTGCTATTAACCACGGGCAAAGTAAAGGTTGATGAGTTTTACGATCATCTATCCGGCTGTAAAACAGAAACTATAAACGAGTTCCTGACCTTTTCCGGTCTGAAAAACACTGAAGTGTTTTTTAAATTTTACGAAAAATTTAAAGCGAGCAAATACCTGCATACCTATGCCGAAACCCACCAGATAGCCTATGCGCTTAAGCGTATTTGTATGCGGGTATGGAAAGATCCTTTTACGCCGCAGCAGGAAGAGGCGATGAATGACGTGTTAGGTATATACCGCGATTACCTGGAAGGTAACTTTATGACAATCTTTGCCGAGATAGAGGCCAAATTATAACGCATCTAACAGGTTGATGTAACGCGTTTTCAATAAAAAAGATGCCGTTGCTTTAATCGCCTGCTCAAAAAATGAATCCATCGGCTCAAAAAGGCTTAAATATCAGCAATTAACATTAAATAATTCTTTTTTTAATAAAATTATGTCCTTACCTTTGCAGTCCCAATTAACAAATTGGGAAAAGGAGATAAATTATTTAATGGCAAAAAAACAAGAAGCAGAAAAAGAATTAAAAGCGAAAGAAGCTGAACTG
>Ga0307515_10002939_pt1 | contig 36145 bp, 33 predicted proteins | sample 17_EM_MG_FD_194513 | JGI IMG/M metagenome (GOLD analysis project Ga0307515, IMG submission 194513) | Populus trichocarpa ectomycorrhiza microbial communities from riparian zone in the Pacific Northwest, United States - 17_EM | ecosystem: Host-associated > Plants > Roots > Unclassified | place... | reverse complement strand
TTCTCCTTTCGCACTGTCCATGAAAATATTACAGAAATCTGACAAAACGGCTGCTGCTGACGACATACACTCGATATTCGCCGAACCGACTGCCTCAGTTTGATAAAAAGTTTTCTCTGGCGCGTCTCGTTTCGATGCATGTATTCCTTGAATATAGACACATGTTAAAAGAATATCGCCAAATTAACCCGATTTCTCGACATTCCTTGTCCGGCGGACATCCGGCGCTCTATCTGATGCGAGGGCCTATGGTCCGGCCTTGCGTTTTTACGACCTGCATCGGTGAAAGATGAGCTATTCGGCAGCCAGCCCTGGACGATCGGCGCCCGCGAACCACGAGAGTTTGCAGGTCGTCTCGATGCTGCTCTTCCTGGCGGTGGCCTTCACCTTCCTCATCCGCTTCAACATCTCACCGCAGATCATGAATCGGATCGTCAATTATACCGACGACGGCGGATCGTTTATCGAGAAGCTGCATATCGGCACCTATGCGTTGTTCCTGTTGCTGCCGCTCGCCTTCTTCGCTCGACCGTTCACATTGCGTGGCGAAGAGATCGGCAAGTTCAGGGTGCTTCTTCGCTTCTCGGTGCTGATGGCGGTGCTGGTGCCCTATCTGTTCCTTACCGGTCGCGCGGGCTCTTCCGGCTTCATCATCGATACATATCTGGCCGCGAGTGCCGCAGGCCTTGTGATGCTGACCTTCGACGATCGCGCCCGCCATGCGCTGGGCGATATCGTGCTCGGGATGCTGATATTGAGCGCGGTGATCGGCATCATGGAAGCCGTGACCCACATTCGCGTCCTGCCTTATGACCTGAACGAAGTGCAGTTTCGCCCGATCGGGCTTTCCAATCATCCCCTGGCGCTTGGCTCGCTTTGCGCCACGGCGATCGGTTTTACAGTGCTGGCGCGCTGGCCGGTCTGGCTGCGCATCTTGGCAGTGTTCGTGCTGTTCGTCGGCTGCGCGGCTTCCGGCGCGCGATTCGCCCTGCTGCTCGGCGGTGTCGAGGTCATGGCTCTGGTGCTGTTCACGCGCTGGCAGGGCCTTACACCACGCAACGCATTCAAGGCCAAGCTGGTCGTGTTTTTGATAACGCTGATCCTCGCCGCCGCACTGATCTCCGCCATGTATGCCGGTGGCCTGCTGAACCGTTTCGGCACGTCGATCTTCGACGAGAACTTCATGGCCCGCGTGACCATCTACCGGGTGTTCGACTATGTGAGCTGGCGCGACATCATGTTCGGCATGAACGTCAAGGACCTGCTTGCGATCGTCAACCAGAAGCTCCACCTGCCCTATATCGAAAGCGCGCCGGTGGTCATCACACTTCTGTTCGGCCTGCCGATCGCGCTCTTCTTCGCGTGGCTGCTGGTGTGGATGCTGCTCAGGATGCTGCGCGCCGCGCCGGCCGCCGCCTGGATCGGCGCCTTCACCTATGTCCTGACGGCGCTATCCAACAATGCGCTGTCCTCGAAGAATCCCGAAATCGCAATCCTTCTGGTCCTGCTGGTGGCCTATGGCGGACGCACGAGGGTTCAGCCCAATGCGCCGTGAGCACTCAGCCCGCGCTGTCGACGACTTCGAGCCGTCCAGCGCGGTTGAGCGTATGAATACCTTTTCGCACCCAGGCGACGCCGGCTCCTATAGGCCGCACCGGGCCGAAAACGACATCATCATCACCGATGTGGACCAGATCCATCAGCCCCAGCCCTCCGCCATAGGCGCGCGAACCGTCCTGCACAGGCAGCACTGTTTGGTCGCCTTGGCGGATGAAGGCGCCACCCGGACGGGCAGCGGAATGATCGATCGCGATCGGGTTGAGCGCGTGCGGCGTCCAAGGGCCGCGCAGGGACGGCGCGGAATAGACCGTCATCGTGTCGGACGCGCTGCCATGATCGAAGCGCTCGGTGCCGAACAACCAGAAGCGCCCAACCGATTCAAGCAGCGTCGCATCGTTGAAATCCCGATCCGTCATCAGCACGGTGTCGCGCACCCAGCGGTCGGGGAACCGCTCGGCACGGTAGAGCACCAGTTCACGCGCGGCACTGCTTTCCGGCAGCATGAAGATCTCGCCGCCGCTCGCAAAGACCTGCGGATAGGAGAGATGGTGCTGCTCTTCCAGCACCACGCGCGGCACACCGAACCGGCCATCCGCACCGAGTTCGGCCACCGAAATCGTGCCACGGCCCTTCGCGTATTCGAATTCCTCGACAAAGAGAAAATGCCTGAAGTCACGTTCGATGACAAAAGGGTCGGCATAGAAGCGCCGGCCGTCATCGGGAAGCACAGTGAATGGCGTGCCATCGAGGCGACCGGTCTCGGCGATGCCGGGTCCATCGATCAGCCGGTAGGCGACCTGCCAATAGAAGGGGCGCTGTCCGAGAGCAAGTTTCCGCGCCACGCGCTGCGCGAGACCCTTGGCCATATGAGGCATATAAGATCTGAGAAAGCCAATGCGCGGCGGCTCCGTGTTCGGGCGATCGGAAAGCGGGGCGAGGCGTACTGCGAAGTGGCGGACGACGCTCTGCGCAACGAGGGAAATGGCCCCGGCCAGCAGGTTATTGCCGATGCGCGTGAGCCACACCCGGTCGCCAAGCATCGGCCGCGCCCGACCAACGACGGCACCATCGAGGCAGGTTTCAACCTGCGCCTCTCCACTTGCCAGCAGTGTGGCGATACCGTCGGCAAGGGTCCGCTGACCGCAAAACCTGATCGTCAATACAGTCCCGCGATGAGACGCTTCTGCTTCGCCCGTAAGGTTGATCACCAAGTCGGGAGCGACATCCGGATCGAGCGGCAGAGGCTCGGCGCGGCTTGCCAGACTCCGCCCGAACCGCCGACTTTCCATATCAAGCACGCGATCCAGTGCATTCGCCGACGGCGACACCATATTGACGTGCCGAACCGAGACCGTATGCCCAAGCGTTTCCAATCGCGCCAGCAAGACATGTTCCCAGCGGCGCGATAACTTGGAATGACTGACGATTAGAATATTGCCCAAGCTTTTTTCAATCCAGTTTCGAGCCAGAAACGTAATGTTGCTTTCTCATTATAGTACATCCTTACTCGCATATTAATCATACCCCGGAGATTAAATGCGCACTTCCAGCTAATGCTTAACACGCTATCGCCCATGGCTTAGTTAATAGGGTCAGATAGTAATAATGCCCAGTGTCCCAAAATGAACATTATGTCTCATTCCGATCTTCCGGCCAAGCGCAGGCTACTGATCGTGTTCGGTACCCGTCCGGAGGCGCTCAAGTGTTTTCCGGTGGCGCGCGCCGCGCTTGACCATTCCGGCTTCCTGACCAGGATCTGCGTCACCGGCCAGCATCGCGAATTGCTGGACCAGGTGATCCAGCTGACGAGCCTGCCGGTGCATTACGACCTCAATATCATGCAGCCGGGCCAGACGCTGTTCGACATCACGGCCCGCGTGCTGACCGGCATGGCCGAAGTGCTCGACGAATTCAAGCCCGATATCGTCATGGTGCAGGGGGATACGACGACGGCCATGGCCGCCGCGCTTGCAGCCTTCTACCAGCGCATACCGGTGGCGCATGTCGAGGCCGGCCTGCGCAGCCACAATATCAATTCACCCTTCCCGGAGGAGTTGAACCGCAAGGTCGCCGCCAATATCGCGACCTGGCATTTCGCACCCACCGCACTTGCCCGCGACAACCTTGTCGCCGAGGGGACGGATCCGGCCAATATATTCGTCACCGGCAATACGGTCATCGATACGCTGCTGCACTTCTCGGCGACGATCGATGCCGACGCGATGATGAATACCGAGCTGTCCTCACGCTTTCCCTATCTCGATCCGACGAAGAAAATGATCCTGGTCACCGGCCATAGGCGGGAGAATTTCGATGGCGGCATCGATCGCATCTGCCATGCGCTCAGGGTGCTGGCCGCACGCGGCGATGTCCAGATCATCTTTCCCGTCCATCCCAATCCCAATGTGCGCGGCGTGGTCGATGTCGAACTCGGCAATGTGCCGAACATCCATCTCATCACGCCGCAGGAATACCTGCCCTTCGTTTACCTCATGAAGCACTGCTACATGGTGCTGACGGACAGCGGTGGCGTGCAAGAGGAAATGCCTTCTCTCGGCAAGCCGGTGCTTGTCATGCGCGACAATACCGAACGCCCGGAAGGGGTTGCCGCCGGCACGGCGCGCCTTGTCGGCACCGATATCGACAAGATCCTTTCCAATGCCAATGCCCTGCTCGACGACCAGGCCGCCTATCGCGGCATGACCGGCCGGCACAATCCCTATGGGGATGGCAGGGCGAGTACCCGCATCATCGAGGAGTTGCTGCGTCATGTCTAATATCCGAACCGTGTCCGTTATCGGCATGGGCTATATCGGCCTGCCGACCTGCGCCATCTTTGCCAGCCGTGGATTCGAAGTCATCGGCGTCGACGTCAACGAGGCTGTCGTCGACAAAGTCAATCATGGCCAGATCCATATCGTCGAGCCGGATCTCGATGGGTTGATCCAGAAAGTGGTGGCGAACGGCAAGTTGAAGGCATTCACCAGGCCACAGCCCGCCGATGTTTTCATCATCACCGTGCCGACACCGATCACCGAGGACAAGAAGCCCGATATCGATTATGTCATCGCCGCCGCGCGCAGCATTGCCCCGATGCTGAAGACGGGCGACCTGGTGATGCTGGAATCGACGTCGCCTGTCGGCACGACCCGAGCCATCACCAAGCTGCTGGCCGGGCTGCGCCCCGAACTCAGGTTCCCCGACACATATGGCGAGGAAGCCGACATCCTCGTCGCCTATTCTCCCGAGCGCGTGCTGCCGGGCAAGATTCTCACCGAACTGGTCAATAACGACCGGTCGATCGGCGGCCTGTCGCAGAAGTCTTCGGCGCGGGCGGCGGCGCTCTATTCCAGTTTCGTCACCGGCAAACTGTTCATCACCCAGCCGGAAATCGCCGAACTGGTCAAGCTGACCGAGAACGCATTCCGCGACGTCAACATCGCCTTTGCCAATGAGCTCGCCGCGGTCTGCCAGGACCTGTCGCTGAATGTCTGGGAAGTGATAGAACTGGCCAACCGGCATCCGCGCGTCAACATATTGCAGCCGGGCCCGGGTGTCGGCGGCCATTGCATCGCCGTCGATCCACATTTCATCATCGACGCGGCACCCAACAGCACGAGGTTGATCCGCGCGGCGCGGCAGATCAACGGCGAACGTCCGCATGCCGTCGCGAGGGATATCGAAGCGCTGCTCGAAGGCGGCCGCAGCCAGACCATCGCCTGCCTTGGATTGAGCTTCAAGCCTGACATCGACGATATGCGAGAAAGCCCGGCCGTCGAAGTCGTGAAGCTGCTGGCGGAGAAGCCGGATTTGACTGTTATCGTCGCGGAACCCAATGCGAAAACATTGCCCAACGAACTCGAGGGCAAGGGCATCGTGATGATGGATGCGCTTTCCGCGATCGATCGTGCCGATATCGTGGTGTTGCTGGTCGATCATCGGCAGTTCAAGCTGATCGACGCCGAAGCGCTCAAGGCAAAGCTACTGGTCGACACGAGAGGGCTTTGGACGTGGCGCAAGGCCCGCAAAACAGATATGCGCATGCAGGAGGAGAGGCCGGTGACGGTGACATCGATGCCGAAGATCGTGGGGCGGGTGGCGTGAGCGGAAGCCCTTCCGGCTGGGCGCAGCATCGGCTGCTGGCCTCGCGGCGGCTCGAATTCATGGGCGCGCCGATGCATGCCCTGACCATGACCGAGACGCTCGGCATCGCCGAGGAGGCAATGGCCTTCCGGCGACCGCTGCTCCATACGGTCGTCAATGTCGCCAAGCTGGTGAACATGGGCAAGAATCCGGAACTCTACGAAGATGTCACCGGCGCCGACATGATCAGCGTCGACGGCATGGGCGTTCTCTGGGGCGCGCGGCTTTGCGGCGTGAGGGTGCCGGAGCGCGTGGCCGGTGTCGATATCATGATCAATCTCTTCGGTCTTTGCGCCGCGCGCGGCTACCGGCCGTATCTCCTGGGCGCCGAGTGGCAGGTTCTCGACAATGTCGCCATGCGGCTGCGCCGGGATCATCCCTCGCTTGATGTCGCCGGAATGCGCGACGGCTATTTCGATGCGGCGGATGAAGATGCAATCGTCGAGGCGATCAATGCCTCCGACGCCGATTGCCTGTTCGTCGCGATGCCGACGCCGCGCAAGGAGCGGTTCCTCAAACGGTATCGCGACGTGCTGGTTCCGAATTTCGTCATGGGCGTCGGCGGAAGCTTCGACGTCTATGGCGGCAAGGTGGCGCGGGCGCCGCAACTGGTGCAGGCGGTCGGAGCGGAGTGGTTGTTTCGCGTCGCCCAGGAACCGAGCCGGCTCTGGCCACGCTATTATGAAACCAATCTCGCCTATGCCAGCCTGCTGTGGCGGGAGCTTCGCGGCCGCCCGATACGCCGATAGGTATCCGCTTCAGCCTCTGATTCTTGCGAGCACTCTGGCGGCAATCCGCATCGTTGCCTCACGGTGAAACCGCGCGTTCAGCGCCAGAAAGGCGAGACCACCGGCGGCTCCTCCGGCGAGCAGTCTGATCACGGCATGAGTGTCGCCAACAATCCGCGTCACCAGCCAAGCGGCGAGACCAGTGCAAATCGAAATGAACATCGACAGGCCGATGTCGCGCCATGGCACTGGCACCGGCGTCAGCCGTTCGCTGATGATGAAACAGGCAATCAGCGCCGATACCGATCCGCCGGCAAGCGCCAATGCGGCGCCGAACTCCGCCATCGCGGGGATCAGGATCATCGATAGCGCGATTGCCGCAACCGAGCCGATGGCGTTGGCGATAATCAGCAGCCACTGCCGCTTATGCGCATGCACCACACTGCCATAGACAAAGCTGGTCAGGTTGGCGCAGAGGACGCTGAACGCGATTACAGGGAAGAGCCGGGCAGTCTGGCCATGATAATCCGCCGGCAGGGCCAGCCCGGTGATGTCGCCGCTCAGCGCCACAAGCAAGGCCGCGACGGGCAGGCACAGCCGGAACATCAGCGCCATCAGTTCGCTCAGGAACTTGCCTGCGGCCGTGGGGCCTTCGGTGTCGAAACGGCCGAGCATTTCAGGGAAGCCGCCCATGTTGATCGCGTTGGCGACCATGTCGATCGGCTGGCGCGCCAGCGCATAGGCCGCGGCAAAGATCGCCACCGCACCGGCATCGTGATAGATTTTGAGGATCAACCGCTCGGCGCTGTTGAGGCCGAAACCGACCAGCGCCATCAACACGAGCGGCACGCCGATCACCGCGAATTCCCGCGATGTGAAGCGGGGTGGACCGGCCACGAGATGGCCTGATGCCATGACGCTCGCGACGACACCGGCGAGCAGCACGCCCAGGCTGGAGCCGAGCGACATGCCAAGAAACGAATTGGGAAACACGGCGATCGCCGCGATCGGCAGCGCGAGTTGCAGCACGGCGCGCAGAAACTCGAGCATCGAATACGCGGAATGCCGCTGCTGCATCTGCAGCACGGTCAGCGCGAACCGGCTCACCGCGCCGGCAACGAGATAGGCGCAGACGGCGATCGCGAATTCGTTCCAGCGCTCGGGCACCACGGCAATTGCGGCCACCACCGATATTCCAAGCGCAAGCGTCGTGGTGCCGAGCAGCAGCCGGCCGGCGATCATCACGCTGCCACGGCTGATCTCGCCTTTGCCGCCGAGCCTCAGAAGCGCGATGCGCAGCCAGTTGGTAACGGCGATGTCAGTCATTTCGCCGATTGTCACGACCAGCGTGAACAGGCCATATTCCGTCTGGTCGATCAGCCGCGTGGCAATGACGAGCAGCAGCAGCGCCGAGACGCGCGTCAGCAGGATCGCCGGGGCATAGATGAGCGTCGAACGCAGTAGCAAGGGATCGTCCTTGAAGAGTCCTTTTCGAAATAGCGGTACACCGCCGCGATGCCTAGTGATATTTCCAAAGGTCGAGGGATTCGAGTTCGTTACGCGCGCTGTAAAGCTTAACGGCAGCTTTGCTTTGCCGCGCATTCGACGCCGTGATATCCGGTCGATGATGACAAATGGTGTCCGCTTGGCAAAACCGCTTCACGTTTTGGTCTCGATTCCATCCGGCCCTTCGGGGCAAGGCGGCATCGATCGCATCATGGCGTCGCTGAAGAAAGAGCTCGACCGGCAGCAGCGCACCGATATCGATGCTCGCTTCCTTGTCAGTCGCGGTTCGGGGCATGTGGCGCTTTCCAGCTTTTACATGATCGGATTTTGCCTGCGGATGCTGGCCGCGCGTGTCGCCGGCCGCGCCGATGTCGTGCATATCAATATATCGAGCTATGGCAGCACCTATCGCAAGCTGGTGATTGCCGCTTGCGCGCGGTTGCTCGGAATTCCCTACATATTGCACCTGCATGGTTCGGAATACCGGCTGTTCTGGAAAAATGACGCCAGCTTTCTGAGCCGGCGTATCCGCGCGATGTTCGAGCGCGCGGCTCGCGTGGTCGTTTTGGGCCGGACATGGCAGGATTTTGTGACCGGCCAAGCACCTGATACCGCCGATCACATCTCCATCGTGCCGAACGCCACAGAAATCCCATCGCTCCCGCATGTCGGCGGCGGCGAGGCTGTGCACATCCTGTTTCTCGGCCGCGTCGGTGAGCGAAAGGGCGTGCCGCAGCTGATAGACGCGCTGCATGACATGCAGGACCATCCGGGCTGGCGGGCGACGATCGCCGGCGATGGCGATGTGGAGGTGTTGGTATCGAAATCAACCGCCCTCGGGCTCGGCGATCGTGTCGCATTTCCCGGCTGGGTCGGACCAGCAGCGGTCGCGTCACTGATCGCTTCGGCCGACATTCTGGTCCTGCCATCGTTTGCCGAGAACCTGCCGGTGTCGGTCATCGAGGGCATGGCAGCCGGGCTCGCGGTGGTGGCGACACCGGTGGGTGCAGTGGAGGACATTATCAGGGACGGAGAAACCGGGCTGCTGGTGCCTCCGGGCGATGTGCCGGCGCTCACGGAGGCGCTGATGCGGCTGGTCAATGATCCCGAATTGAGGGCGCGGCTCGGGTCGGCCGCCCAGGCGATGCATCGCGAATATCTGGAGCTTGCGCCATTCGCGGAGGCGATTTGCAATATCTGGAAGGCTGCGGCCGGTTAGGGTCTCGGGGGAGACGGACGCATGAAACTCATGGACACATTGCGCGGCGCCTATGTGCGCAGCCCCCGCTTTGTGCGCAACCTGCTCGCACCAGCCGTGGCACTGGTGCCGACCAGGATCAAATTCGGCCGGACATATCAGGCGTGGCGCCAGCACATTTCGCGCGCCGCGGCCGATCCTGCTTTTGCCGATGCGGAACATCTGAAAGCGCTGCGCGCGCTGCTGACCAAGGCGCATGCCGGCAGCCCCTTCTATCGCGAGATAATCGAAAAGACGTTCGGCCCGACGTTCGACGCGGCCAATATCGATCTGGTCGATCTCGGCAGGTTGCCGGTGCTTGATAAGAGCACTCTTCGTGCGGCTGGCGACCTCGCGCTCGCCGTGCCCCATTGGCAGGTCGATCCCGGTGAAACCGCCGGCTCCAATGCCGAAACGCCGCTCAGCTTCTATCTCGACAAGGATCGTAGCGGACGGGAGATGGCGTTCGTCTACGATGCCTGGAGCCGCATCGGTTATGGAGAAGGCGACGCCCGCGCCTCTTTCCGCGGTTTCAGCCTGCTAGACGACGGAACGCGCATACACGAATGGGATCCCGCGCTGCGCGAGTTGAAGCTGTCGGTCTTTCCGTTGACCGTGGAGGACGCCGCCAGATATCTGGACCTGATCGACGAGCGCCGCATCCAGTATTTCTACGGCTACCCTTCTGCGATCGAACTCTTCTGCCGCCATATGCGAAAACTCGGCCGGATACCCAGATTGCCGATCAAGGGAATTCTGCCGATTTCGGAGCCGATATATGAGCATCAACGCGCATTCATCGGCGATGTGCTGGGCAATCCGCCCTTCGCCTGCTTCTACGGGCTCAGCGAGAAGGTGTTGTTTGCCGCTGAAGTCCCCGGCGAGAACGGCGCCTACGAATTCAATCCGCTCTATGGTATTGCCGAGCTTGTGGATGAGAAGGGCGATCCAGTGACCGAGCCCGGCCGCGAGGGGCGGCTTACTGGAACCGGGTTCCTATCGACCGGCATGCCGTTCATCCGCTACGATACCGGCGATTTCGCCCGCTTGGTCGCCATGCCGACGCCGGCAAACGGCCAGAGGCTTCGGGTCTCCCATCTCGCGCCACGGCGCAAGCCGCAATATCTGATTTCCGCGGACGGGGAGCGCGTCGTGGCCACAGCACTCACCTCGCAGGACGAGCGCTTTTTCAAGGGTATCGCCGAATTCCAGCTCTATCAGGATGCACCAGGCAAGGTGCTCATCCGGTATATACCCGCCACGGATGGCAGCGCCGACGATATCGCGCGGTTCATGAATGATCTGCAAGTCCGGTCGCAAAATCGTCTGTTCTATACCGCCGAATCCGTCGCCCGGATCGCAACCGGCCGGGACGGCAAACGAGCCTTCATCGATCAACGGCTGGACATGACGCGCTATTGACCGCCACCCGGCAGACCCAACGCCTTCAGCAGTCGCAAGTCAGGCATAGCCGGGCCTTTGGGCTCGATCACCGACATGCCGTGCGGATTGGAATATTCCCAGATCGACCACGGAATGCGGAACCGTTCCGCCTCCTCCCTGATAGCCGCGATATAGCGCAACCGGTCGGCGTCGTTAGCGCCGGATCGGCCATCGGCCGACATCAGCATCGCGCCGAATTCACCCATGAACAGGCGCTCGGTCGGAATATTGTGAGCCTTCGCCCAGGCAATTGCCTCGCCGATCCGGGCCTGCAATTGCGGCTGGCCCCAGTTCTCGATGAAATATTTGTCGATATCCCCGCTGATCAGGGCCATGTTCAGCACCTGCTGCGCTTCATCCAGGCCGGCAGCCGTCATGCGGAACGTGAGCTGGGCAACGACGTCCTCCGGTGTGCCCCTGTCCGCCGGCCAGGGCAGACCGGAGCTGAAGCCATTGGGATCATCGAGCCGTTGGTGCGTGAAGCTATGCGGTTCGTACATATGGAAGCTGTAATAGATATTCGGATCATCGAAAACGGGATCGATATCCGTCAGCCCCGTAATGCTGCCGCCGCAACCACCCGTGACGACGATCGCGAGATCGCGGCTCACCGAACGGATATCGGCGACGGTGCCCGATATGATCCGCTGCCAATCATCGGTTCCGCTGGCGTCGCAGGGATAGTGAGCCGGCTCATTATATGGCTCGAGCGCGATCTTGCCGGCGCCGACATTCGCCAGCATCGCGGCCACATCGCGGACCATGGCGCGATAACGGGCAATGCCCTCGCTGTCGGCATCGCCATTGACGAGGTCGATACCATAGGCCGGCACCTGGTTGACGCTATGGAGGTCGAGCACCACCTTGAGATCGGCGGCCGTGATCTGTCCGATTGCCTTTCGGAGGACCTTGAGCGCTTGTTTGCGGCGCTTGCCTTCGCTGGCGAGAAGCGGCCCCGGATCGACGCTAAGCCGGATGAAATCGAAACCCATCGAACGGATACGCGAAAATTGGTCTCCTGGCGGCCAATCCGCCAGCGGCCGACCGCCGGAAAGCCACTCCTCGACCGAGCGATAGGGCGGCCAGCGATAGGTTCCATCCCCGGCGAGCGGCGACCAGTTCAGCCATTCATGAACGCCGACCCCGCGTGAAAGCTTGAGCCCAGCCGCTTCGCCCGACGTGACCATCGCAAGCAGCATGGCACATGCGCAAAGCAGTCTCTTCATCGTCGTTCTCCCCAAAGGTCAGGACCTGGGCCGCCTGCCCGTTAACCGCAGTAACGAAAAATCCGGCCGGCATTCAACGGTTTTACGCGGGCATAGTATAACAGGTGTGAAACTCCGGCGGGACCGCGATGAAACTAGGATGGTATATAGCGCGCTTGCGCAGCATGGGGCCGGCGGAACTGCTGCACCGGCTCGCTGAGAAGCGTCGCAGAACCGTCTCGCGCGGGCGCGACGAAGGTTGGGAACGCTACCCCGCTTCCCCATATCGCCACGTATTCTCCGGCTTGCGCGATATGGTGAGCGCCGCAGGCCCGGCTCAGCGTCAGGCTATTGCCGCCGCTGCCGAAAAAACACGGGTGGGACGCTTTGCTGCCCTCGGCCAGGAATGGCCGAAACGCGATCCGTCGAGCCTGTTTCCTCCGGAGCTATGGCGTCTCGACCCGGTTACCGGCCGAATCTGGCCCGGACCGGAGACTTATGCCTTCGACATCGACTTTCGCCATGAGGGCAGGCTCGGCGATGTGAAATATGTCTGGGAGATTAACAGACTGCAGTTGTTGCCGCCGCTCGCGGCGCATCTGCTGCTGGAAGACGATGACCGCAGCCGCGTGGCCATCGAGGCTGCGATCGACGGCTGGCATGGCGCCAATCCACCTTTCCGCGGGGTCGGCTGGGCATCCGGCATCGAGGTGGCGCTCCGGGCCATCAGCCTGATCGTCACGCTCGATCTCGTGTCCGATCGCCTGAGTGACAGGACGGTGCAACAGGCGGGTGACATCCTTGCGGCAAGCACCTATTGGCTGCCACGCTTTCCGTCGCTGCATTCCTCGGCCAACAACCATCGCATCGCCGAACTCGCGGGTGAGTATCTGCTCAGCCTCGCATCGGGAGCCGATGGACGCTCCGCCAGAAACGAGCTCGCTACGGAGGTGCGGAAGCAGATTCTCGCCGACGGCACAGGCGCCGAGCAGAGTCCGACCTATGCGGCTTTTACGGCCGAAATGGTTCTTCTCTCGGCTCTCGCGGCACGGATGGCGGATGAGCCATTCCCACTGGCGGTCTACGAACGCCTCTCCGCCTTCGCCGATTTCATCGACTGGCTGGGGCCTGAAACCCGATTTGGCGACGATGACGAAGGAAGAGTGCTCACAGCAGGCGACGAGCGGGATTATGCCGAATCCGTCGGCTCGGCTATTCGCGGATTTCTCCGGCAACCGCGAAACCCTGCGGCTCCGAACGATTTCCGCGCTTTGTTCTTCGCCTGGCCATCGGAACCCACCGATCCGCCGCAAGGTCTGAGAACCTTTGCCGAGGGCGGGCTTTCCGTCTGGCATGGCGAGATCTCGGGCCGCCGGATCGACCTGACCTTCGATCACGGCCCGCTCGGCTATCTCGCGATCGCAGCACACGGGCATGCGGATGCGCTTTCGCTGACGCTCAATCTGGACGACCGGCCGGTGCTGGTCGATCCCGGCACCTATCTCTACGGTTCCGGCGGCATCTGGCGCGACTGGTTCCGCTCCACGCCCGCGCACAACACGCTGAATATCGCGGGCGAAAGCCAGAGCGTCATGTCGGGCAAATTCAACTGGTCGCACAAGGCCGCCTCGACGCTCGTCGCAAGCGATCCGCCGCCGAACTGGAGCCTCCGTGCCCGTCATGACGGCTATCACCGCCGCTTCGGCGTGGTGCATGAGCGCACGGTTGCTCATTATGCTCAAGCCATCGACGTGACGGACCGGCTGCTGGCTGGGACACATATGTCCGAAATCGTGTTCCAGCTTGCTCCGGAACTGGCCACCCGTCACGAGGGCGCTACGGTGACGGTTTACGAAGGCGATCGGCCTTTACTTAAAATCACGTTTCCAGGCGATGCCGTGACAATCCTTCGCGGCGGTGAAGGCCCGGGAGATGGATGGGTATCGCCGCGATTCGGCGTCAAAATTCCAGCCAATCGCGTCGTCTGGCGCGGAAACGTCGACAAAAATGGCGTAATCACGCAGCTTTTTCCGATCCCTCGCCAAGAGTAGCACTCCGCGATCGCCGACTCCATGAGGATGTTGCATTGCAACATTCCCGCCTATGGCGTTAATTACGTTTGAATATTTCAAGACTCCCACCACTGCCGGTCCGGTATGAATGGGGCGGGGGCATGCCGATATAGGTTGCGTTCGGTTTCGAATGCGACAGACACATAGAAGATCACCTGAGGCCGCGATACGCGACCGAGGAGCAAGACGTACCATGCTGTCCGAACTGATCGCCGCGGTATCGGCGAAAATCGCGAATGTCGACCTGATGACGCCGGGCGTCATCCTGCTGACTGCTTTCATATGCGCGGTGATCGCCTATTTCAGGGTCGTGGAGCACAAGTCGCTGGGCGACTTCTTCGAATTCGCGCTGCCGAAGGACGTCATCATGCATCCCTCGGCGCGGGCGGACCTGCTCTTCTTCGTCGCCAAGAAGCTGATCATGCCCTTCCTGCTCATTCCCGCGGGCATCACGTTCATTGCCGCCATCGGTTATGTCACGAACCAGTCGATAGGCTGGCTGTTCGGCATTGACGGTCCGCTCATCGCGGGACCGGCCGGGTCGGTGACGGTCGTGCTCTTCACTGCCACGATGCTGCTGGCCTACGATCTCTCATACTATCTCTATCACTACGCGCAGCATCGCTTTCCCTTTCTCTGGGAACTGCACAAGGTCCATCATTCGGCCGAAGTGCTGGTCGGGATCACCAAGGACCGGGTGCATCCGCTCGATGACCTGATGAACCGTGCCTGGGATGGCGTCATCGTTGGCCTGTGCTTCGGGATCTGGAGCCTGATCGCGCTCGATCCGGTGGAAATCACCATCTTCGGGGTCAATGTCTATGTCGTGCGAAATCTTCTGATGATGGATTTCGTCCGCCATACCCACTACAAGATCTCGTTCGGTCCGCTCAATCACCTCATCATCTGCCCACATTGGCATCAGCTGCATCACAGCGTCGATCCGCGCCATTACGACAAGAATTTCGGGCTGTTGTTTGCGTTCTGGGACCGGCTTTTCGGGACGCAATGCGTGCCGCACCCGGATGAGGACTTCAAATTCGGCCTCACGGACAAGGACGTGCGCAGCTATCAGTCGCTGTTCGGCCTCTATATCATGCCGCTCACGAGGATGTGGGGCCATGTGGCCAAGCTGTTCGGCAAGCGGCAAGACGACATCGTCCCGACACAGAATGGCGGCCAGCCATGAACCAGCTTTTGCCGATCAGCGCTGCGGGCAGCGAGCAGCTGGAGATCGTCCGCACATCCGAACGGCTGAAGGAGGTCGGGCCGGCGTGGACCCAGCTGTGGGCCAGCATCGACGGATTGATTTTCCAGAGTCATGACTGGATATCCGCATGGTGGGAGACCGCATCCGTCCACGCGCCCCGCAGCCTCAGGATCGGTCTTATATGGAACGGCGACCAGCTCGCGGCGGTCGTGCCTCTGGCGATCGGCCGCCGCAAGGGCCTGCGCTTCCTGGAATGGGCCGCCGTCAGCGTCTCGGACTATGGCGATATCCTCGTGAGCCCGGACTGCCCACCGTCCGCCTTGTTGCGGATCTGGGCGCGGCTGTCCGCATCAGGCGGCTTCGACCTGGCCTTCCTCAACCGCCTCCGGCCAGATATCGCTGCGGTCGGCCTATTTGCCTCGGAGATTCAGGGTGGCATCAAACTCCGGGCCAATCACCGGACCGAGATCAGTCATCGCATTACCGGCGCCTGGCAGAACGGCGCCGCATGGTTCGACGGCCTGTCGAAAAAGACCCGCAAGAACTACCGCCATGGCTGCAACACGCTCGAGAAGTCAGGCAGGCTGCGGTTCCGCCTTATGGCACCGGATGAGCCGGTGGGACCGGTATTGGATCGGATCTCGGATCTCAAACGCAAGTGGCTGGTCGAGCGCGATCGTCGATCGGACCTGTTCGACCAGGAAAAGCTGACGCTGGGCAATCTTGTCGCGGCACTCAAGCGCCTAGGCGTCTTGCGACTGTTCGTGCTGGAAAACGATGGCGTGGTCATCGCCGCCTCGGTCAACTTCCTCCAGCATGGCACGCTGATGGCCTGGGTGACGACCTATGACCCGGATTTCGGCGCGGCCTCGCCCGGCACGATCCTGATCATGGATTATACCCGCTGGTCGTTCGACAATGGACTGAAGACCGTGGACTTCCTCTGCGGCGCGGAAGCCTTCAAAGAGCGTTTCGCAACTCAATCCGTGACCCTGACATCGGTCATGGGAACACGGACGCTCCGTGGGATGCTGGCTGAACAGACCGACCGCATCAAGCGCGCACTCCGCAAGCAGACCTCCCGGCCGAATGCAACGGGCATCCCGGAGAAGGCTTGATCTCATGGTTCTCATGACCGCGTCCGTCTTGCCTCTCGTCGACCCAAGCAACAGGAATAAGGCGACGCGATGCAAGTCGAGTTCCGCACTGGCGGCGTGCTGGGGTAAAAACGACTTCAGCCTCCCGAGGGAGGCCGATAGTTCGTTGATATATTTGGAAGATTTGGTTGCGGGGGCTCGCAACCAATGATTCCTGCGATTGGTGGAAAACGAAATACCGAAATTGGCTGCCTAGATCGTGTTGGCTGATCCGCATTTAACCACGTGCCATTTGATCTTTGCTTGATGGCGCTTTTTCATGATGCCGAGATCTTAGCAGACAGCGGCCGTCTATTCTCTATCCAAGTCAAAAAGAAAGGCTTTCAGAGCGAGTACATCAGCGCGGGGCATTTCAAGAATGAGAAAGCCCTTCGATCCGAAGCCTCCACCAGAGGTCCCAAAACTTAGGCCGCGGTTGTCGTCTCTAAATACCACTCGGTCAAGCGCGAAGGATGTCGCTTGAAATATCCCCTCCAGGAGGATAGGAACTCTCATGACAGAACATATCCACGAATCCCACCCTGAAATCACCAAGCGGCTCAGGCGGGCCGAGGGGCACCTGAAAAGCGTTATCGCGATGATCGAGGGGCATCGGCCGTGTCTGGACATCGCTCAACAGCTGCATGCTGTCGAAAAGGCGATTTCGCAAGCGAAGCGAACCCTGATCCAGGATCATATCGATCATTGCCTTGAGGACGCGGTTGGCAAGCAGGGCCGCGATCAACGTCTCTCGATGGACGAGTTCAAGGCGATCACGAAATACCTCTGAGGAATAGCCATGCCTTCTTTCGCAGAGCTGCTCCAGCAGGGTTCAGCCCATGCCTGGCTCTTCATTCCGAGCGCAATTCTGCTCGGTGCGCTGCATGGTCTTGAGCCTGGCCATTCCAAGACCATGATGGCAGCCTTCATCGTCGCCATCCGGGGATCGGTGACGCAGGCGGTTCTGCTCGGGCTCGCGGCTACGGTCTCTCACACACTGATCGTCTGGCTGATCGCCATGGGGGGAATGTACATCTGGCAGGACATCGACGCCGAAGTGTTCGAGCCCTACTTCCAGCTCGCTTCCGCTGGGATCATCATCGGTATCGCGCTTTGGATGTTGTGGCGGACCTGGCAGGACCAGCAGGCGGCGAAGGCGGCAGCCGGGCACGATCACGGGCATCATCCGCACCATGGTCACGATGATCACCACGGTCATACCCATCTTGGCCATCATCACAGCGAAGACGTCCGCCGCATCGATACCGGACATGGAGTGATCGCTGTCGAAGTGTTCGAGGAGGGTGTGCCGCCACGCTGGCGAATCCGCAATGAACGCGGACACGGTTGGCATGCCAAGGACATCGTGATCACCACGGAGCGGCCGGACGGGTCGCGGCAGGGGTTCTCGTTCGTCCAGCGCGACGGCTATCTTGAATCCGTCGAGGAAATTCCCGAGCCCCATGAGTTCATGGCGCGGCTGAGCCTCGGTCACGGCAACCACACCCATGACTACGATCTGGCGTTCACCGAAGGTCACGGGCACGAGCACAACCGCGACCACATGCACGAAGAGCTGCGCGGATTGGACGTTGCCACCGACGGCTATCAGGACGCTCACGAACTGGCGCACGCCAATGATATCCGCAGGAAGTTCCAGGACCGCAACGTCACCACCTGGCAGATCATCCTCTTCGGTTTGACCGGAGGTTTGATCCCTTGCCCGGCGGCAATCACCGTTCTCTTGCTCTGCCTTCAGATCAAGCAGTTCAGCCTCGGCTTCGTGCTCGTGCTCTGCTTCTCCATCGGTTTGGCCATCACCCTGGTGACGGTCGGGGCATTGGCGGCTTTAAGCGTCAGGCACGCGACCCAGCGCTGGCCCTGGTTCAATATTGTCGCACGGCGTGCGCCCTACGTGTCGAGCCTGCTGATCATCGCCGTCGGCATCTATGTGGGCATCCAAGGCTGGTGCGGTTTGAAGGCAGGGCACCACGAGGCGACCAATATCGTCGTCATTAACTTGGTCTCATGATCTCGGGACTTGCCGCTTACGGCGGCCTGTTTCTGGTAGCATTGGCGGCCGGATCGATCCTACCGATGCAATCGGAAGCCGCTCTTGCGGGTTTGCTTTTGACTACAGAATTTTCGCCAGTGGCCCTGGTGCTGGTAGCGACGGTCGGCAATGTTGCCGGGTCGGGGATCAACTGGCTTCTTGGCCGGGGCGTCGAGCGCTTCAGGGATCGGAGATGGTTTCCAGTGAGCGAGCCGATGCTGGAGCGGGCGAAGTCTTGGTACCACCGCTATGGACGATGGTCGTTGTTGTTGAGCTGGGTTCCTGTGATCGGCGATCCTCTCACCGTCGTTGCGGGCGTCATGCGGGAGCCGTTTTCGACCTTCATCGTCCTCGTCGCCATCGCAAAGCTCGCGCGATATATCGCAGTCGCGGCGATAACTTTGAACCTGATCGGATAACGCATGCTGCAGATCGTGATCGACATCCAGCGTGACATTTATCTGGCGCTCGCCGAACACATCAAGGCGTTCGCGGCAGGCGGCAGCTGGGGTGCGTTCCTGGCGTTCCTGCCGCTCGGGGTGGTCTTCGGCGCGGTGCATGCGATGACACCCGGACACAGCAAGTCGATCCTCGCGACCTACCTGACGGGCTCCTCCGCAGGGATGGGACGTGGGCTTCTCGTATCGCTCGCTCTTTCGTTCACCCATGTCACGATGGCGGTCATCATCGCGTGGTTCTCATTGCCCCTCGTGTCCCGAATGCTCGGCAGCGCGGGAGACACCCCCGCGCTCGAAAACATCAGCCGAGGACTTCTCGGCATCATCGGTCTATGGATGCTCTGGAGCGCGTTTTTTCGTCCGGCGCACACCCATGGCGAAAGCGAAGGTCTCGCTGTCGGGATGACGGCCGGATTGATCCCGTGTCCGTTGACACTGTTTGTGATGAGCTTTGCCATGTCCCGGGGCGTTCCCGTCGCTGGCCTATTGTTCGCTGTGGTCATGATGTTCGGCGTGATGGTGACTTTGTCTGCCACGGCGCTCGCCGTGATAATGTTCCGCCAACAGATCACGCGCCTTCTCATCGAAAAGCCCAGATTGATCGCTGGATTGTCCAAGGGCATAGAGGCTGTCGCGGGGTTCGTCCTTGCCACCATCGCCATCAGGGAAATCCTTGTCCGTTGAGGGAGCACGTCATCATGAAATCCAGATTTGCCGCCCTCCTCGCGGCTTTGACCATCCCGATGGTCAGCGAGTCTCATTCGCAACTGTTCATGAAGCCGCAGATGCGCGTGATCGCCGACGCCGAGCAAGCCATCGTCGAAATCAGACACGTTTAGCGATTTGAAGCGACCAGCTTTGGAAGGTTCGGTTGGATGAGATGTCCGGTTTGGCCAACAAGAGCCGAAACCGCAGGTCAGCGAAGCCCGATTGCGATCATGAGGAGGCTAAAACCAACGCCAAAAAGGCGTTGACTTGAAAGGTCCTCGCAAGGCTCAAGCTGCAGCGTTGATGTCATCCGAATCGAAGATCAAGCTCACCTTCGCCGCAATGGCTTCACCGAGCGCCCTGTTGTTATCTGCAGTAAAATGGATGCCGTCCACGCCATCGGTCGTTATGAATTCGCCCGCGTTCAGGAAATCGATCTTCAGGAACGACGTCAGCGACTCATAGTATTTGGCTAGCTCCTTCGTCTTCTCGTGGCCACCGTCGAACATGCCCTGGAACCAAAAATGGGGCATGGGTGCTAACGGCGGCGGTGCGACGACCAAGACCTTGGGCGCGGGATACGGCGTCCCCACGCCGCCTGCGGACGTCATCACCTGACCGACCAACTTCGACATACCGTTTGCGATCTCGTAGGGCGTCCGCCGGAAATAGGACTTGGTGTCGTTCGTACCGAGCATGAGGACAACGAGGTCTAGCGGAAGGTGGCTTGCAAGCGCGGACGGCAAATAGGCGCTGCCATTCAAGCGCGGGTCAACCGGGTCGTCGAGATCGGTTGTTCGTGCGCTCAGCCCCTCTTCGATCACCTCGTAATCGGGTCCAAGGTCACTCAGCATGACTCCCGCCCAACGCTGTTCAAAGGGATAGCGCAAGGTCGGCGCACCATCCTCGGTGGGAATCCATCCCCATGTGAGAGAGTCTCCGAAGCACATGATGCGTTTCTTATCAGCCACTGAAAGTCCTCCTGATCTGCTGAAGCTTTGGGTTCAGGCCTTCGATGTGCGAAGGCCATAAAAGATTGCGGCGAGCATGATGATCGCTCCCTGGGCCATGAGCTTGCCCGGCTCCTGGATGCCGAAAATGGTCATCACAACGAAGAGCAAGGCAAACGAGAGCACGCCGAAGAGTGGTCCAAGAACCCCGCCCTCGCCGCGCCCGAAAATGACGCCGCCTAGGATCGTCGCGGCCACCGCGTTGAGTGGGAAGTCGAGCCCAAACCTGATGCTGCCGACCGCAATCGAAGATGTCTGAACCAGCGCGGCCAATGCCGCCATCAAGCCGGCAATCGTATGCGCGACGATAACGACGCGTTCCGTTGGGACCCCGGAAAAGTGCGCTGCCTGGGGGTTTTCACCGACGGCATCGACATATCGACCATAGACCGATTGCGACAGGAACACTGCCATGATCGCCGCGAGAATGACCCAGACCACGATCGGGGTTGGGATCGTGAACAATCTGCTGTTGTAGAGTTCGGCGAATATTTTCGGCACATCTCCGGGCGGCTTTCCGCTCGCGAGGAACTGGACGATGCCGATGAGGATGATGTTGACCGCGAGCGTGACGATGACTGCGGAAGACTTGCGCTTGCCGACCATCAGCCCGTTGAACAGGCCGACGGCGAGACCGATGGCGATCGAAATGAGCGCGAACTCCCAAATCGGCGCGCCACGAAGTATCCCAGAGGAAATCACATAATTGACGAGCAAAATAACGCCCGCGCCCGAGAGGTCGATCGAACGGACGCGCATGACCAGCAACTGACCCAGAACCAGGATGCCAAGGGGCGCGACCTGCCGGATGAATATGCTGAGAACATTGACATTCACCATCTGCGGGCGCGTTGCCCAGATGACGAGAAAGAGCGCCAGAAACACGAAATAGGCAGGCGGCACTCGGGTCAATCTACGCGCGATGTTGGATGCGGTCACCATGTCAGAGCCCCATCTTCTTGCGGGTTTGCATTGCGACGACCAGGAGCAGAATGGCCCCCTTGATGCCCGTCTGCATGAAGGCTGACACGTTCATGAGGTTCATGCCGTTGGCGAGGAGCGCCATGGCAAAAGCGCTGATGACGGTGCCATGCAAACTACCGATGCCGCCCGCCAGCTGGGTGCCGCCGAGCGCGACCGCCGTGATCGAGTCCAGTGCGAAGGGAGGGCCGAGGTTCGGGTCGCCCGACGCGATCCGACCAGCGAGGAACACGCCCGCCAGCGCCGCGAACACCGAACAAAGAATATAGGCCAGGAGAATTGTGCGCTTGTCGGCGATGCCGAAGGTGTGCGCTGCATCTTCTCGGCCTGCCGCCACGCCGCCGCCCACCGCGAACAGGTGAAACCCAAACCTTGAGCCATAGAGGAGTTTCCATCCGAGGAGGATCACTAGCGCCATCCAGATGATCGATGTCGGGATACCGAGCACCGTCCCATCGACCGCATTGGTCACCAGCCATGGTATCTGTCCACCCGCGACGGGACGGATCAGCCGAGCGAGTCCCTCGACCAGCATCTGCATGGAGAGCGTGGCGATGATCGGATTGACGTTAAGACGCGTCACCGCGATCCCGTTTGCGCAGCCGATTGCCACGGCGGCGATGAAGACGCCCGGGATGACCACATAGGAAGGCGCGTCAGCTGCCAGAATGACGGTCGTGAGGCTGATCACCGAGCCGACCGAGAGGTCAAGTCCGCCGAGCAGCACGACGACCATTTGACCGATGCTCGCAATGATCAGCGGCAGCGCTTGTGACAGGAGATTGAGAAGATTCCCGGCACTGAAGAAGTCCCTTGTCTGGAATGACAGCCAGAGGCAGCCGACCACGGCCAGGAGCAAAGGAACGGACCATAGCCCCTGCCGTGAATTCCGCCCTATGAGTATGTTCCACAACCCGTATTTCATCATTTGCCTACTGGTACTTTCGTCATGCAACGAGCGCCGCATCGAGAATCTTATGTTCGGTAGCGTCTTGCGCCGCCATCTCACTCGCGGCCGTGCCGGCATGGATAACGATGATCCGGTCGCACAGACCAATGAGTTCGATGGTCTCGCGCGACAGCACGATTGCAGCGCCCCCATTGTTGGCGAACTCCCGGAGAAGCTTGTAGATTTCGACCTTCGCTCCGATGTCGACGCCGCGCGTCGGTTCTTCGATGAGCAGGATCTCGGCTTGCTTGGCTAAATATCTTCCAAGCAGTACTTTCTGCTGGTTGCCGCCAGAGAGCGACGAAACCGACGCGGAGGAACTCGCCGCTTTCACGTTGAGCTTGGCCATAGTAGCGTCGACTACCTTTTGGTAGCCGCGTGCGAAGGAAAGCATGTTCAGGCCGGAATGCAGTCCGATGGTGATATTGCGCTTGATCGGTAGGGACAAAAGTAGTCCTTCGTCCTTTCGATCTTCGGGAACGTAGCCGACGCCCAGCGCCTGCATCCGCCTCACGCCGACCGCGCGCGACAGGGGCAGATCGAAGGGGGTTCCCTTTATGCCGATCCTGCCTTCATGAGGTGCGAACTCACCGATCACACTGCGAAGGATTTCTCTCTGGCCCTGTCCTTCAAGACCCGCCAGGCCGAGTATCTCGCCGCGTCGCAAAGACAGGGAGATAGGCTTGGAGTCCCGTGTCAGACGAAGCCCATCAATCGCCAGAACGGCGTCGCCCACGCCTTTGGCGCGTGCAGGATACAGATCTTCGATCGGGCGGCCGACCATCATCGCAACGAGACCTTTTGGCGTGACGTCAGCCATAGGCCGTGTATCGACGTTGCGGCCATCCTTGAGGACCGTGACGGTGTCACAGACCTGGAACACCTCTTCCATCCGGTGCGAGATGTAGACGATAGCCTTGCCCTGCGACTTCAGCCGCTCGATATGCCTGTTCAACTTCTTGACGTCGGCGGCATTCAGTGCTGCGGTGGGCTCATCGAGAATAACGATATCGGCATTCGCCGATATGCCACGGGCTATCTCAACGAACTGCCTTTCCGCGATCGAGAGTTCCGAGATCAACGTACGGGGATCGCGATCGAGATCGAGTGAACGAAGTATGGCGGCGGTATCCGCTTCCATCTTTCGACGGTCGATGGAGCGCGTGCGGGTCAGGGGTTCCTTGCCGAGGAAGATGTTTTCCGCGATCGTGAGGTTCGGCAAGACGGATAGTTCCTGGAAGACGGTGGAAATCCCACTTTCAAGAGCCTGGCGAGGATTGCGGACCACGAGTGGGACACCGTTCTTGGTGATCGATCCAGCGTCCGGATGTACGACCCCGGCGAGAATTTTCATGAGGCTCGACTTGCCAGCCCCGTTCTCACCCATCAACGCATGGACGGAGCCGCGCTTGAGTTCCAGCGACACATTCTCCAGCGCGCGACTGTTGCCGTAGCTTTTGAATATGCCCTGCATCGTCAAAAGGGTGTCCATCGATCGCCTCCCGCATATCCGGCTTTGGAGGGCTGCGGCGTTTACGCCGCAGCCCGTGGTATTACTTGTTGCCGTAATACTTCTGCAGGTCTTCCTCGGAGAGGCTGGTGGGAAACCAGGCGTTCGCCGAAAGGTCCGCGCGATAGTACTTCTTCACCTTATCGAGGTCCCAGCCGGGCGGGTTGTAGACGTAGCGCTTGTGCATCTCCTTGCCTTCCAACAACGCGACGGCTGCCCTTATGGCTGCAGCACCCTGTTCCGGACCATACTCGGCCGAGATTGACTTGAAGCCGTCGGCAATCCACTGCCCGAAGAAGCCGTTGTTGCCCTCGCCACTGATCGGTGGGATCGCCGCGCCGAATTGCTTGAATACGTCGACGCAGGCTCGGGTCATGTCAGCGCCGGAAGACCAGATGCCGTCGACCTGCGGATTGTTGAGATAGAATGTCTCGCAGACCTTCTTGCCATTGTCGTATTGCCAGGAACCTGCATCCTCGGCGATGATCTTGACTTCGGTTCCCTTCAGCGCCTGCAGCAGGCCGTTGTAGCGGTTGATGTCCTCAGGATGCCCCGGGAGGCCACGAAGGACCCAGATGTTCCCTTTGCCGCCAAGTTCCTTGACCAACCAGTCACCCATGACCTTGCCGAAGTGCTCGGCCCCACCCTGGATATCAAGCGTGAAGTCCTGTGTCTCAGTCCGACCTGTGTGAACAATGACTGGGATGCCAGCCGCGATGGCCTTCTTGATACCAGCATCGGCGGACGTTGCGGTCAGCGGGGTCACGATAATGGCATCGACCTTCTGGGCGACGAGGTCCTCGATGTCCGAAACCTGCTTGGCCTGATCGATATTGGCATCGAGAAGAATGAACTTCGAAATACGCTTGTCGAGCTTGGCGGCGGCTTCGGCATCATGCGCCATCTGCACTGTCCAGGTGTTGGCGTTGACACCGAAGTGGCTCATGCCGATCACCCAAGGCGCTTCCTTCTTGTACTTGTCGGCGGCGACGATCTCGGTGTCACCTTCGCGTGGCGTGATGCCGTCCATCAGCTTCACGTCGTCGGCGAACGCCGACGTCGCCGACAGAACTGTCGACGCAGCCAGGGCAAATGCCAACGCGGTTTTCCTGAGTGTAGAGACCATGAGCGAATCCTCCTTTGCTCGTTGCGGTCAGCAGATCGGACGGGGGACAAGCGTCTACCGCGGGCGGCTGCGAACTGCCACTCGCAGCCGCCCCCGCCAGAAAATCAAGAATCTGCTTTGGATTTCCTCCGAGGCTCAAAACATCACACGCGAAATGATCTGTCAACAGTTATTCATGTTGAATGAATATTCAGAGTGTCTGCGTATTCTCCATGGCCTTCTGTTCGTCTTGCGTGTAATGAATTCTAACGCCTCGCGATGTTGCTGCGGGGGCAGGAATGGGTGGAGGCATGCGAACCGTACTTTGCTTTGGGGATTCAAACACATATGGGCAAGTGCCCGGCAGTGGTCCGCTTGACCGCTTTGGCCCTGACCAACGCTGGTCTGGCGTCCTTCGACAACAGCTCGGCAGCGGATGGTACGTTGTCGAGGAAGGATTGAGCGGCCGCACTACAGTCCGAGACGACCCTATCGAGGGCGAGCACAAGAACGGTCGACGATACCTGAAGCCCTGCCTGCAGAGCCATGCGCCGCTCGATTTGGTAATCATTATGCTTGGGACCAACGATCTGAAGGCAAGGTTCAATCAGCCCCCGTCTGAGGTCGCGATGGGTATCGGCTGCCTCGTCTACGACATCAAGGAACTTGCATCGGGACCACGAGGCACGGTTCCTGAGATCATGATCGTCGCGCCACCTCCCATTTTGGACGACATTAGGGAATGGCATTCGATCTTCGCCGGGGCCTCGGAGAAGTCGCACAAACTCGCACTTGAATTCGAGATCATTGCCGATTCCCTTGAGGTGCACTTCTTCGACGCGGGCACGGTCGCGCGCTGCGATCCAGCGGACGGCTTCCATCTGGGTGCCGAGGCGCACAGGTCGCTTGGAATTGCGCTCGCCCAGGAAGTCGATGCGATCGGCTGGACGCGGGAACACGGATGAGACAGATAACGACCAAAGGAATCGAGGCCTCCGTTGCCTGATATGAGATTTGCCCCGCCGAACCCTCTTCGCATCGCGGACCGTGCGAGTGGCTTGAATTCGCTCAGCGTTCGCAGCCACAATGAAAGGCTGGTCCTCTCCCTCCTGCTCCAAAACGAGGGAACTTCCCGTATGGAGATCGGCGAAAAGACGGGCCTGTCGGCACAGACGATCTCCGTCATCGTCAGATCACTCGAGCAAGAAGGCCTGATCGCGCGCGGCGAAGCCCAGCGCGGCCGCGTGGGCCCACCAGCCATTCCGCTTTCCCTCAATCCGGAAGGCGCGTGTTCTGTGGGTATAAGCCTGGGCTCGAAATTCATCGACGTCGTATTGATCGACTTCGTTGGCTCGCTCCGCCACCGGGCATCGTTCCCACTTCCCGTTGCCGCAGGGTCTGATCTTGCGAAGGTTCTCGCAGACGCCGTACGCCGGGCGCTTGAGGCGACGCCGACAATACTTAGGAGCCGGATCGCGGGGGTAGGCCTTGCGATACCCGACGACTTGGACGCGCTGAAATTCGTTGAAGGCGGTAAAGCCCTTGAGGCCGCGGCACTCCAGCGATACCTGGAAGTCGAACTCGGACTTCCCGTTTTTGTCCAAAATGACATCACCGCTGCAGCCGGCGGTGAAAGCATGTTTGGGGTAGCCAAGTCCCTAAACGACTACCTATTCTTCTTTCTCGGTGGGAAGCTCCGCAGCCGTTTGATACTCAACCACCAGATTTTCCACGGCAATTCCAACATCAGCTACGATGTCGGTCTGTTTAGAGCCGAACAGGTCCTCGCACAGGATGGTCTTCCCGCCGATTTCGTCTGGGAGCGTGAGGCCGATTGGCCGCCCTTGGGCGCGTCGATCGACGAATGGAAGGCGGAGTGCGTGGAAAAGCTGGTTGAGTCGGTAACGGCACTCAGGCAGTTCGTCGACATCAGGACCGTGGTGCTTTCGTCATTCGCCCCAACGAGCACCTGCAGGGTGCTTTGCGAAGCATTGAAGACGGCAATTCCCGATTTGATCGCCCTACCTGGCACGATTGGTTTTTCGCCGAAGGCTATCGGAGTCGCGAGTGTTCCCTTCAGCTCACGCTTCATGGTGCAGTGAAGCCAGACCGCCACCGAGCGCCGACTCCGTGTATCGAAACCCAATGCAAATGGACCGCATCAACGTGACGCTGTCCGTCCTGGCAGCACCGATAACGCCGATCAACCCGTAGCATCGTCATCGCGCGATGTCCGCCATGGGCCGATATCGTTGAAAAAGTCGGCGTTGCTGTTGGTGTGAAGTTCTGATTCAGTCGTTCCAGGCATTGGGAGGACAGAACGATGATGGGCGAGCGGACCGTGATGCAGGAAGCGCTGTTCTACGAGTTCAGCATCGACCGTCACGTCCCGGCAGACCACCTTCTGCGTTCTATCGACCGCTTCGTCGACTTGTCCGGCCTGCGGTCCCACTTGCGGCCCTTCTATAGCGAGATCGGGCGGCCCTCGATCGATCCGGAACTGATGATCCGCATGCTGATCGTCGGCTACTGCTTCGGCATCCGTTCCGAGCGTCGGCTGTGTGAGGAGGTGCATCTGAACCTCGCCCACCGCTGGTTCTGTCGGCTCGGCCTGGAAGGCGATGTGCCGGATCATTCGACCTTCTCGAAGAACCGGCATGGCCGCTTCCGGGATAGTGATCTGCTGCGCGAGCTATTCGAGACGACAGTACGCCGCTGCATCGAGGAAGGCCTTGTCGGCGGCGAAGGCCTCGCCGTCGATGCGAGCCTGATCAAGGTGGATGCGAACAAGCAGCGCTCGGCGGAAGGGTCCGACCCGGTCGACTGGAGGTCGATGGCCGAGACCCGTCGCTCGGTTCAGGAATATCTCGACACGCTCGATGACGCGGCATGGGGTGCAGCCAGTGAGGTGAAGCCGAAGTTCGTATCAAAGTCCGACCCGGCGGCGCAGTGGACGGGAGCACAGAAGGGTCACGCCTTCTTCGCCTACGCCACCAACTATCTGATCGATATGAACAATGCCGTCATCGTTGACGTCGAGGCGAGCCGTGCGATCCGACAAGCTGAGGTCGGTGCGGCACGCACCGTGATCGAACGCACCCAGGATCGCTTCGACCTTTATCCGGAACGGCTGGCCGCCGATAGCGCCTATGGTTCTGCCGAGATGCTGGGCTGGCTGGTGCACGAGCGGGGGATAGAGCCGCATATCCCGGTCTTCGATAAGTCCGAACGGCGCGACGGTACCTTCGAAAAAGCCGACTTTGAATACGACCACAGGCGCGATCTCTATACCTGCCCCGGCGGCAAGGCGTTACGCTCGCGGCAGATCACATACAAAAATGAGCGTCCGCTTGTCGATGAGAACGGCATGATACGCTACCGCGCCAGCAAGCGCGACTGCGATGCCTGCGCCCTGAAACCCAAATGCTGCCCGACCACCCCGGCACGCAAGATACCGCGCTCCATCCATGAGGGCGCTCGCGACATGGCTCGCGATATCGCCAAAACGGAAGCCTATGTCACATCGAGGCGGGAGAGGAAAAGGTCGAGATGCTCTTTGCCCACCTCAAACGCATCCTCAGATTGGATCGCCTGCGACTACGAGGGCCGAACGGAGCGCGTGATGAGTTCCACTTGGCAGCCGCAGCCCAAAACCTCCGGAAACTCGCAAAGCTGATTCCGACATCGATGCCGAAACCGGCGTGAGGGGAAATATATCCCGGCGCGCCCGCCGCGCTCCAAGTGCCGTCACACGATCTCGACGCGACTTTATCAACGGTATCAGCCAGATGCGGAAATGATCTCCGCTTAAACTGAAATCCGCCGGGTGGCGAGCTCTGGCCTGAAGCCACGGAGACTTGCAACATAAGGTCCAATCAGCCGATAGCAACGTTGCCTGGATTCCCAGGAGGCAGTCCATGGCATATCGGCGCATGTTCCTGCGATTGCGCCATTACACTGGTCGACACCAGCTTTGCTCACCTGCCGAATGACGAAAAGCAGGCCCGAAAGCACGCGTCAGAGCAGGAACATGTCGACTCTGAGATCGGTGAGAGCCAGGCCCTCGAGAACAACCCGGTCGCCATCGCCGGCGTTGATCACGACATCGCCATCGACGACCCTGGCGTGGTGGTTGATCAGGTCGCCGAAGCCAGTGATGCCCTTGATGCCCGAGAGATCGACGACGTCATGCGTGATGGCATCGATGTCGAAATCGCCGATCACGTCCTTGTCGTCGCCCTTGCGGAAAATGAAGGTGTCGATATCTGCACCGCCGGCCAGTTCGTCGAAGCCCTTGCCACCACGGATCGTGTCTTCGCCTTCTGCGCCATTGATGACATTGTCGCCAGCATTGCCGGTGATGGTATTGTCGAGTTCGTTTCCGGCGGCATGGAACGTGTCCCTCTTGCCGATCAGCACGAGGTTCTCGAAATTGGCACCGAGGATGACGGAGACACCGCCCACCGCGCGGATCGTGTCGGTACCGGCATCGGCATTTTCGACGATGGCGATGTCGCCGCTTGAGATCGTGTAGACATCGTCGCCCAGGCCGCCGAAGACCGTGCCGGTGACGATCGCCTCGATCATCGCGATGCGATCATCTCCGTCGCCGGTGAGGATATCGCCTTCGAAGTGGCCGTTGGACGTATTGACGACGTCATTGCGCTCGGATCCCGACAAGTTGATATTGCCGATGATTTCTCCCGTATTGACGATGGTGAAGGCGCGATTGGAAGGCGAGCTCTCCGCCCTGATGGCATCGACGGCTCCGGCAATCGTGCCGTCGTTGACGATCGTGATTTTTCCGGCGCCGGATGTTCCCTCATCAAGCAGAAGCGCTACGCCATTTTCGGAAATCACGGTTCCTGTATTGGTGAGGCCGAACTTGCGCCCTGTCGCAACAATCGCGCTTGCATCCTGAGCCACCGCCTCGATGGAGCCGCTGTTTTTCAATGTCAGGTCACCCGCGACCGAATTCACCGCGGAAAAAGAGCCGCCTTTGATCGTGCCCGAGTTTCGCAGTGTCGCGGTACCCGTGTTCAAAAAGATGGCGTCGATGCCGCCCTCGACGTTACCCGATACCCGGATGTCAACCAGGCTGCCGCCTCCCACGCCGTGGCCTGCTACGATGGCGTCGCCCGTCGCGGAGACCTCGCCTGTCGATCCGACGATAATTCGCTCTAGATTCGTCCCCGAACACTCGATCTGAATTGCGTTGGACCCGTTCAACGGGGCATCGATGGTGCCATCGACGCGGATCGTGCGCCCACCCACCTTCTTTGATCCCAGAATGCCGATGTTATCGTCGAGAAACACAAGGTCGGTGCCGGCATCCACGATAAAGGTCTCATTCTTCTTGCGGGCAATGAACGTTTCGTCGGCCGTCTTGATCCTGGTTACCATTGTCGTCGTCCTGGTTCGTAAGTTGGTCCGCACGCATCTGGCCAAGGCACGACATTGGACGGACCCTGCGGCCGCCACGTGCCCCACAGCTATCCACCCTGCAAAATCCTGATTTTGCGGGAAGTTCTATGTTTTACATTGGTTAAATGACTAATAGTCTGCTAGTTTGCGCAAATCAAGACCAAATTTAACACACGTAATATGACAAGAAAATCGCGCGAAACGTCCCATCAGGAAATCGTCGAAATCGCCTGGGCCTTCGCGCGGCGGGAGGGATTCGCGGCGCTGACGATGCAGAGCGTCGGCAAGGAAGCTGGGCTGACCCGGCAGGCGATCTACTGGCATTTCGCCACCCGCACCCAGCTTTTGCTCGAAGTCGCCGATCACAACGATCGCAAAATGCCTGATGCGTCGGTCATGTATGAAGGACTGGCGCAGATGCCGGCCGTCGAGAGCCTGGTGGCGATGATGCGCGCCTGGCTGAAGAGCCTGCCCACCGAGGCGCCGTTGCTGCTCGAACTCTATGCCGAGGCCCAGCGCGACGATGGTGCAATGGCCGCGATGCAAGCCCGCATGCAGGGATTTGCCGGGGTGATCGAAGAAGTCTTCCTTCGCCGCCTCGAGGCTACCGGTGAAATCAAGCCCGCACTTGAGATCAGGGCTGCGGCGGAATATGCGCTCAGCCTGGGAACGCCGTCGCTCTGGCTGCATCTTACGGGCTTTTTAGGCTGGAGCCACGAGAAATTCTGCGACTACACGATCGATCGCATCCTCGAGTTTCTTCTGACCCCCGACGCGTTGGGCGCCTATCGGGCGCGGGAGCAAGCCGCGCCAGCGTCATCTCCCGAGTGATATGGGTTCTCACTCTTCCGTCACGTGGCAGATGAGATAGCGCCCGCTTTCATCCGGATCATGGATGGTCCGGATCGAAAAAATACGCGCGCCCCTGCGAAGCCGCATCCCAGCTTTCGCCTGGCTGGAATATGGCAGCCAGATCCGGTGCGTGATCGCCGGCCCCCCGGATGGGCCGGGCTCTTCGTGAACCGGCTGCACCTGCGCCCAGAACGACGATACGAGGGCATAGGCCTTTGCCATCCGGCTCTGTCTGTCCGGTGTCCCGGTTGCCGGCTCGAGGTAAAGCCGCATCGTTTGCTCTCCGGCATCAAAGAAATCCGGCGGCATTCAGAACCCCATCCGATCACTGAACATGCCGACATCCCTTCCGCCTGACGGACCGGATGCCCTGCCGGTCGCAATCCGGGCGGGCACCGAAGCCGGCTCCATCAATTTGATTTGCCTACCGGCTGTGCCGTTGCCATCGGCATCGGCACAGCCGGTAAACCCGGGTCGATCATCGATGGCGGGCATGCCCTGCAACGTCCGCAATCAATGCCGCAACCCGAAACATCGCTCTTGCCTAGCATGCCCAGGAACACAATTTGTATTGCCGGCGGCAGTCCATGGCTCTGCTGTCATGGCATGTATTATTGACTTGTTCGCAACTTGACAGGCAGCTTTTCCGCTCGCCGGAATATGCCAAATGAACAAGGCCGGAAACCAGATGGTTGTCTTGGATGCCGACAATGGAATTCGAGCTGCATTGGTCCGAGGATGCCGATGTTTCGCATTTCTCGGCGGCAATGGCCGGCGCATTTGCAAGTCCTAGAGAAGCGATGAAAGCCAAACGAATTCCAATATCGAGATAGCGCATGATTTTCTCCTTTGGGTGGTGAGTTGAATTTGATAATTCTAACCGCCGAAGTTTTTCCAGGATCGAACGTCGCCGATCTCAGAAAATGAAATCTGACGCGTCCAATTCGGTCGCCTTGGTGTTTTCCAGGCGCAGGGTTACACCTTGGGAAAAGCTGTCGAAATCGATGATCGTGTCGCCGTTCTTTTGGGTGATGAAATTCTTGATATCGTCGAAGCTCTCGATGTCGGAAAAGTCCTGAATATCGAGGATGTCCTTGCCGTTTTGGAAATCGGTGACCACGGTGTCGTCCCCGTCGTCGTCGTTAGAAATAAATGTGTCCCGGCCGCCGCCGCCGGTTAGGATACTTTCACCAGCCCGTCCGTCCAGCGTGTTTTTCTTGCTGTTGCCGATCAGCCGGTCGTCAAAATTCGACCCGAAAATATCCTCGACGCTGGAGAATCTATCACCCGCGGCATCCGAACCTTTACCCTTGCCTGTCGCCAGATTGATGGTGACGCCAGCCAACGCATTGAAATAGTCAATGCTGTCGGAGCCCGCGCCACCGGCTAGAAAGTCCGCGCCCTTACCCCCCTCGAAAAAGTCGTCGCCATCGCGGCCTTCAAGCCGGTTGTTTCCCGAATTGCCCTGCAGAAAATCGTCGCGCCCGGTGCCGAAGCCGTTAATGTCCTTTTTCCCTATCAGAACAAGCACCTCGACATTGTTGCCGAGGGTAAAGGTCACGTTTGACGCGACCGTATCAAAATCGCCCTCGTTCTTGTTTTCCCTGATCTTGGTCTTGGCGTCATCGATGAGATAGAAGTCGTCGGCGCCGCCGCCGAAAACGCGACCGTTCAGCGTGCCGCCGCGGCCGTCATAGGTGTCATTATCGCCACCAAGGAAAATGTCGCCGTTGATTGTGCCCCTGTTGATGATCCGCTGCCGCGCATCACTGCCGAAATTCTCTGGCCCGGTGATCACACCACCTTTCTGATTGGTGAGAGTGCCTTCGCCGAGCAGCGAGAAGCCGATATTGTCCCCCCGGATCAACCCTGTATTGGTGATCGTCTGGCCCTCGAACCCTTCACCCATGACGATGGCCGTGGTCGAGGAGCGCAGCTTGCCGGACACGGTGAGAGACGAGCTCTCACCGCCCATCGTCACGCCGGTATTGCCTGATATCACCGTGCCGATGATATCGATGGAGCTGTCGTCGCCGTCGAGCTTGATCCCAACCTTTTCGGATTCGACCCGGCCGGTTGCAGAAATCACAACGCTGCTGACGGCGCCGTTGATATCAATTGCAACGCCCCGGAAGCCGATCCCTGCCGTTTCACTGACCGTGCCATCGATGATGATCGACCGGTTGTCCGCCAGGCTCGATGCATCGAGCGCAACGCCGGTATTGGACAGCGTGATGCCCGCATTGAGGGTCAACGTGCTGTCGGCGGTCGCGAACACAAATCCATCGGTGTCGTCGGTATCTATGACGATATCGGCCATCTAGGGTCTTCCTCTGTCTTCAGAAAATGAAATCGGACTTGCCGAGGTCGGCGATGTCGGTATCGAACAGTGTCAGCACATCCTTGCCGGCGGTTATGACCACGTCGATGCCATCCTGCTCCATGTGATGTGCCTTGAGATCGGCGAAGGAGGTCACGGCATCGAGCCGCGACAGGTCGATCTTTTCACCATCGGACGTGGCATAGTCGAAAATGAAGTCCTGGCCATCGCGGGTGGAAAAGATGAATGTGTCGACGCCCGTGCCGCCAAACAGCTGATCTGCTCCCTTTCCGCCGGCAAGAAAATCATTGCCGGCTTCGCCAGCCAGCGAATTGTCGCCCTTCGAGCCGGTCAGCCGGTCGGAGAAATTCGAGCCGCTGACACCTTCGATGGAAATGAGCCTGTCGCCATCGGCATCGCCGCCGAATGCCTTGCCGGTGGCAAGGTTGATCGTCACGCCGATCGACGAGGAGCTGTAGCTGGCAATATCGATGTTGCCACCGCCATTCAGCAGGTCGCCGCCGTCGCCGCCGTTGAGGACGTCGTTACCGTCCCTGCCGAAAAGGCTGTTATCGCCGTCATTGCCGGTCAGCGTGTTGCCAGTCCCGTTGCCCCGGCCGGCAAGATCGCCGGTGCCTGTCAGGACCAGGAATTCGAAATTGTCGCCGAGAGCATGGGAAACGGATGATCTGACGGTATCTACCCCGCCAAATTCCTGCTCGCTCAACTGGTAATCGTCGCGGTCGATGACATATTCGTCATCACCGCCACCGCCTGTGATCGAACCGGAGATATAGGCGCCGTTCCTGAGCGTTATGAAGTCTTCGCCATCGCCCATCTCCAGGTCGCCGTTGAGGCGGCCGCCAGAGCCGTCATAAAAATCGGTACCGGAGGAAAAATCCATGCTGCCTACGACAATGCCGGAATTGAAGAATTCTTCTTGTCCGCCACCGCTTTGAAACGCGATTCCCGTGCTGTTGATCGTTCCGGTGTTTTCAAAAACACTGAAGGCGCCGCCGCCGGAAACCAGCGATATCGTGGCGAAGTCGGTGCTTTCGCCGGATATCAGCCCCGAATTGAAAAGCCGGTAATCCGAGGTGCCCAGCTCCACCGCATTGGCATTATGCGCGACAATCTCGCCGGTGTTTTCCAGAGTCAGCCCGCCTGTCGCTGTAACGGCGGCGACAAGCGTGGAGCGAATAATTCCTGAATTTGCGATCCTCGTCTCGTCGCCAGATGATGCGACGCCTGCCAGCCCTTCGATCAAACCGTCGTTGAAGACATTGAGAAAACCGACCGCGCCTGAAATGGCCGTGCCCGTTCCCCCGTGAACCGTTCCCGTCTCGCCGATGATGATCGAATTGATGGAGTTGGAACTGGCTCCGGTAATCGAGATGGCATCGGCCGTATTGCCGAAAATATCGCCGTCGATGACGAAATGCCGCCCGGTTCCGGCCGCAGCGGATATTGCGGACCCGGTCGTCGGAACCAACCGGACGCCCTCCAGGAGCGCAAAGGTCTCATTGGAGGTATTGGCCAGGACTGTCGATGTCTGGTTGGTGGAAATGATGCTCATGGGAAGCCTCTGGCCGGGTTGTGCGGATTACGGAATACACGGACGGCTCTCGCACATCCCAACGTTTTTTTACATATGTGAAATGGACTTTACCGCCTATCGCCGGAAAATCAATACCAGATTTGACACGCGTAATATTAACCGAGCCATCAAGGATATGGCGCCTGGCGCCGCAAGGGTTTCGGCTGGCGCCTTACCCGATCAGGACGTCGTGCGCCTTCAACGCGAAATCGTTGAAGAGAGGTGGCTCGGGAAATCTGCACAGCCGGGATAAGTGGAATTTCTGCCTGACTTTGGCATAGATGCCGGAAACAGGAGCGACCATGACGAGACGGCCGCGCCGAAACCACAGTCCGGCTTTGAAGGCGAAGGTGGCACTTGCCGCCATCAGAGGCGAGCAGACGCTGGTGGAATTGTCCCAGCAGTTCGATGTGCACACCAACCGGATCAAGCGATGGAAGGACCAACTCCTCGAGGGGCCGACGGGCGTTTTCGGCGATGAAGCCAAGGCGGAGCCGACGGGTCCAGCCGTCGATGTCAAAACGCAGCACGCCACGTGACAAACTGCGTTTGCACGGAGATTGTGTTTCGGCGCGCCAAATTTGACCCCCTTGGCGGGGTAATCGGCGTCCAATTTTGGACGCCGATAAGGGGTGAATATTGGACGCCGATTGACAGGATCGGTCGATATCCTAGCTTCTACAACAGCCGACGCCACATTCATCCCTTGACCGGCAGACGACGCATCATGGCTACTTCAACGCGCAGGCACCGATGATGGTGGCAACATAATCGAGGCGGAAATCCACCTAGTGGGCCTTGATCCAAGACGCAAGAAAGCCGCCCTGGGGCGGCTGATTTGATCGAGTTTGCATTTCGGTTTGATTTGGTTGCGGGGGCAGGATTTGAACCTGCGGCCTTCAGGTTATGAGCCTGACGAGCTACCGGGCTGCTCCACC
>Ga0307515_10002938_pt1 | contig 36155 bp, 13 predicted proteins | sample 17_EM_MG_FD_194513 | JGI IMG/M metagenome (GOLD analysis project Ga0307515, IMG submission 194513) | Populus trichocarpa ectomycorrhiza microbial communities from riparian zone in the Pacific Northwest, United States - 17_EM | ecosystem: Host-associated > Plants > Roots > Unclassified | place... | reverse complement strand
AACTTTATTTACTAGGTTTAAATTAGTTATTTTTATATAATAATAAAGAAGAAGGCGACTGAAAGATTATTTGGGGTATGCCAAGACTTATCGCGATAAGATTTATCCAAAACAACCCTGCCCACGCATCTACGAGGGCAGTGAATTTCTCCTTAAATGATGCTACCAAATCCACCTCGACAACCGAGAGCTCCTACAACTACACATGTGGAAGCCCCACCGTCCGAAGTGGGCAAATGGGTGAAGTGCTCTCGCAGCGCGGCTTCTCCCGCCTCTGCAAGCACGTCTACCACAGCCCGATCCGTCACAACAGAAGAACCAACCATGCAGGAAGCCCGCATCACCGGTCTGCAACTCGTTCAAGCTGCTAACTGGCCTCGTCGACTGCCGCTGGCGACACATCGTACGCGAGGTAAACCCCTAGCTTAGAGGTTTATAAACTACTAGGCGGACAGTCTCGGGGCAGGCTCATCCCACAGACCCATTATGACTCAGCTTTTAGTAAGACGCGCACGGGCCACTATCGTCAAAATCAAAAAAGCATTAAAAAAGCATATGTATACCGCTTCTAAAATAATATAATAGAATAACAACCACGTAGTCTAAATTCTTATCTAAAGCTGTAATTAAATAGTCTATTATATAAAGAACCTGCGCTAAATAGCTTATAAAGTATATATAAGTGCGGGGCTGAAAGATAAGGTCCGAAGTTGGGCGGGTGTATATACTATATATTTGCTTTAAAATTATAACGTTTCTTCTTTATATTAACTTTCTGCTATTTAATATAGCCGATAGTAATCTTAATTACTCTTTTTCTAATCTTCCTAATATTGGGGTACTGCTAAGCTATCCGCACGTTATTCCTGCTGCCTCTATTCTACCTAGTTTAACTAGTTTCCGTATGCCTTAAATACCTAGTAATTACCAGAGTAACCTAATCCTCCTTCCTAATACCCCCCTAACTAGCTAATCTGTTCCTTATTAATTAGATAAGGTTATATAAGGTCCGTTAGGGCTCCGCGAGTTTTAGATTATAGTGTAGAGGTATTAGGTAGTCTATCGCGAAGTAGTACACCTTTATTTACGTAATACTTTTCCTTCTCTACTACTACCCGGAATCTCTTCCCCTATCCATTATTAATGCTATACTGCTTTTAGTGCTTTGGAATAACAAATAGAGTATGTAGATAAACTATAGCTACGATCGCTGATACTAGAAGTCTAAATTCTACGTCCTAAGTAGAAGCTGAGCCCCTAGTTAGATGTAAGCTTAATTCTAATAGTAAAATAAGTCGTTAACGCTATACCCGCCCACTACCTTAAGAAGCTATATACTGGTAAGATCTTTAAAAATCTAGACGCCGTAGAAGAATGATATTAAAACTACTCTTTTTGTAAAGGCTTTTTAGTTATTAAAGTAACTGGCTTAGATAATCTATTAGCTAAAAGACTAATAGCAATATTCGTCTGTAAACACTATAGCGATAACTCTTAAAACTAGCGCAAATTAGATAACTTTTACGGTAAAAATAGCAACTAGTAGTAAGAGGCCACTAAGGTGCACTAAAAGAGTTGCAGCTGGAGTATACGTGTAGCCTAGAAAAAGCTGCCTTTATCTAGTAGTGGCGTAAAAGGATGGGTGGCAATAGTTACCTGCGCTAAGTATAGTAATCCTTTAGATGAGGACGCGCCTAAATATAAATTTGCCGCAAATCCTCTTGCCTATACTGCCTACTAGGATCGTTTACCTAAAGCTAGAGAAGCAGCCGCTATAGCCTACGGCCTTAGGGCAATAAGAGAGATATATAAGACTGTATAGCGTTAACTTTCTATCTAGGAGTTGTATATAAGTAGGAAGAAATATTATAATTTGGCTAGATTGTTAAGCGACCTTCCTTCTAGTAATAAGGGCCAGCCGCGAGCACTTGGCGCGCTTAAGCTGCTTCTCTATTAGTATAGATTTAAGTACCGGTCTTAATATACCTATATAATTAATCTAGAATTAGGTTGTTTAATTACCCAAAGTCTCTAGCAGCTTATATTCTGGCTTCCTATCTAGGTAGATTTAGCGCAAAGGTTTATTACTAACTTTAGCTGCTAAATAGACGCTATATTTAATACCAATCAATCTAAGCTCTTATTAGCTATTATTACTAGCGTTACTAATATAGGGTTCTCTTTTCTAGCAATATAGTTATTTATTAAGAGTGAGTCTTAGCTAGATTAGACCTTTTTACTGGAGTCTGCTTAGTAGAAGCTTTAGAAACGGCTACCTAAAGTTATTATTACCGATTTTAGTAAGGGCCTTACAGCCGCCTTATTAGTAGGGCAGTTAATTATAGTCGTTCTCTAGTACTGCTAGTGGCACGCTGTAAAGGTAATGAAGAAGCGGATTAATAAGGGGATCTAGATAAAGGCTAAGAGGCTATATAGCTACTTAGTGGAAGAGAGAAAGGTAGTAAAGGAACTATTTTGGCCTTACCTAAAATTTAAAACGGTAGTAGAGCTTAAAGCTAATTAAAAGGTAGTCCTAGATAAGCTACACCTATGCGATAAGGTATAGTTTTAGACTATATACGTTGAAAAGGAGAGCTAGATAATTACCTGCTATATTAGGTAAGTTTTATTTTAAGCTGGGGAGTAGGATGCTTAAAAGTATCCTAGAAATGAGCTTTACTATAGGCCGGCCTATAGTAAAGCTTATTTCTAGGATACCTTTAAGCATCCTACTCTCTAGCTTAAAACCTTATTTTAATATTAACTTTTCCTTAACCGCTTACTCCCTTACTAGATACTTTTTAAATTTAGGTATAGCGGTAAGCTAATAAGGTAAGGGTATTAATAGAGGATTAAAATGCTTTACTAATTATTAATTCAGCCTTAAGGATACTATAATTAAGCTAAAGAGGTAGATTTTAATATTGTGTAAGGAATTAATTAAATCCGAATATACGTCCGAAATGTCCCTCCCTTAAATTATTACCCTAGATCTCTTTTAGTACTACTTTGTGTAGATTAATAGTATAGTGATATACTACGCGCTTTAGCGAATCTTTAACTCTATACGTGGCGTAAGAGCTTTAATGGATGAGGAAAAGTAAGAGTAGGCTGATTGGGAGTAGAAGTAGGACAACTGTAACTGCGAGGACCCCTACTAATATAGCCTCCCCTACCGCTATATGCTTATTTAGTACTTAATATAGAGGCTTCCTATATCGCCAGCTTTAATCCATTTTCGCTAGTATATTGTAATAAAGCTGATTGCTGCTCTAGATTGGTAACCGCGATATATTAAGAATATGGCGTTCTAAGGCAACCCTCTGCTAGAGTACCTAGAAGCTCTTACTAGGATCCGGCTATTAGTTCTTCGCCTCCTTAATATTATTAAGGACCTTCCTACTAAAGAAATAAGCAAGCTTACTAAGAAATTTAAAGACTTTAAGGTAGCTTAAATAGCTATTTTAAGTAGATAGGTAGAGCTTTAATCGCTACCTAAGGGCGCTCTATTTAAGGTTCCTCTAAAGGCTTACTAGCAGCTACTACCTAAAAAGAAGTATAGTAAGGTTAACCAGCGGGGTAAAATAAGCGCTAAGATTGCTAAATGCGCTACTAACGTCGCTATATAAGAGCTCTAAAAGGAAAGGTAGAAGGAGGCCTGGAAGTATATACCTACTTAACTAAGTAGCAGTATAGAGCTTAGCCACTTTCTAATCTAAAATAAAGAACCGGCTGATGAAGTAGATAAGGGTATTAAGGAGGATAAGGAGGACGAGTAGCAACCGTTTAATAAGCCGTCGGTGCTATATAATAAAGTTTTAGGGGGGTTAAAGGATAAGGTAGTTATTTTAGAAGCGGGGGAAGATAATAACTCGTGGCTTAATAACGTGGAGGTACTTTAAGGTACTATATTAGACGATTAGTACCAAAATATTGGTAAGAAGGAGCCTATTATAACCTATTTAGTACCTTAAGAGCTACTACCTTAAGAGCCGTTACCTCTCCCACTCTATTAATCCGGTAGAGCGGCGTATACTAGAGCTTAAAGGACCTATACTTAATTAGCTTGTGGTAATTTTATATTAATCTTAAGTAATACTAATAAGGGTCCTAATAATCCTAAGCTAAAAGAGGTTATTATTTTATTAAAATTAAAGCGATTGCGATAGGGGGCTTTTAAAGACGTGTATAAGGCTTATAAAGCTAGCGTACTTGCTATTAGGTCCCCTAAGGCCAAGCGCACGCGTAGTAATAAAAAGGGAAAGGACCCTATTGAAATAGACGGTCGAATATTAGAGTATTATACCTATAGATAGTGCTTTGTTATTCAAAAGTTGTTTATACGCTAACAATAGTGGCCCGTGCGCGTCTTACTAAAAGCTAAGTTATGATGGGTCTGTGGGATGAGCCTGCCCCGAGACTGCCCGACTACTAGGACATAGCTACTAGTACATGTTAAGCTGCCTAGAAAGGATTCATGTATGTAGAACTGTAACGCCGTAGCCTAGAGGCTGTATGCGTAGTATTGTACGTAGTATAATACAATAGATATTTAAAAAAAACCATCGTACGCAAAGAGGGTCCTTGCGAGAACTGCAACGAGATTAGGCGTTGTCTGCCCGACTGAGTTTGACCTTAACTTCATCTATATCCTGACACAGTCGACGGAAGTTATCATCGAAGTCTGGCAGAATCTGGGGCCTGGGATTGTGACGCCCGACACATTGAGGTGGGAGAGTATATCGGGCCCAGCAGAGCAAGAGCCTTATCCGTGTGAACCGGGCCGCATCTGGCGCACTTATGAGAGATCCTGGTTTCCAGGTGGAAGATATTACGATTATGAGATTCCTTTTCATAATGTTCGTTCACTCAGGGGGGGAAGCAGAAGATTCGGCCTCGTACTATCCCTCACACCGAACCCACACTGCGATTCATTCCCATAGATGATCCCGCCAATGCTAGGCTCATTTAGCGGGTGAGAAATTTGTGCCTAGTTTTATAAGGCCAAATTTTCTGACAAGCTTCCTGCCACGTATTTTCCAACACAAACCGAGACTGATGCAACATGTGAAAAGTGCGGCTTCAGTCTGCACGAGCTGGTGGTATAAATTCAATGAGCTAATGATAAATTCAACGCGAAATTCTGTTTTAGAAGACATAGAACTGGTAGCTAAAGAAATAGTCCTCCTTAAAAACTTTCCACCATTCAGTGACTTCCGATACACACAACAAAAGACCCTTATATCCCATCAAAGTGCCTCGCTCTTTTCCTAGTCACATCAGTACGCTTCCCTAAGATATTCTGCCATTATATATATCGTGACTCAGCACACCTGCGACTCCGTTTGACTCTGCAGAGCAGCCAAGAATAACTTAATAAGCTTTATTAATAAGTGTTAGTTGGGGATACCATTAATTCTAGACATATCATATACGATTAGTTAATGACTCACTAGTGACGTGTATGCTGTGTTATCACCGCCCCTTTCAAAAATTTCCCGCTTCTCATTAAGATCATCCATAGAAGAGTACACTAGATGCCCCACCTCTTGATCGGCCCTGAGCTCATCGAGAAATCTTTTAGCTTCTGGACTTGTCCCAACCCGTGAAATAAGGAATACAACAGCTGATTTCCTGTAGCCGCGAAGACCAAGACGAATCTTACAGTCTCGGATAGTGTCTCGCAAGCTCTCACGCGGTTCGTTATAAGGCTATAACATACCGTAAGTATTTGCATCTAGGGAAATGGGGCTGTAGCTCATGTCGTTCTTACCTCACCATCAGTGATAATCACAACGATCACAGGCTTCCTGAGCGTCTTCTCTCTCACCTTCCTAAGTATCATTGGCTTCACAATTTTGTCCTTGAGGATCGTTCCTAGTTTTGTATCGCCTACGCACTGAATCCTGGCAAATTTCTCTTCGATGTCGCTTACTCTGGTCAAATTATCAAACTCACTGTTTCTGTCATTGTCATAGTTAAGGAACCGTATCGATATCCCATCCTCGCTCAGGACAGTCGCAAAGGTCGCCACACGCTTTAGCGTTTCTTCCAGTGCTAGCATGCGATCCTCTTGCTCCATTGATCCGCTATTGTCTGGCCACTAAGATTCAGCCAGCATCTAAAAGCGAAGAAGACGGACTCTGAAAGACTGCACAGAGGCGCTTTACCGCATAGAATAACAAAATCATAGAGTGCAAGCTTGGCCAGTCCTGTAGTCAGTTCCGGTGACAAGTGGAACTTGTCCGTGACCGCCTGCGCCTGATCTGCGGCCCTCTTGGCCAGCTTCTTTACACGCTCGTCTTTCGGAGGGTAGAAATTGGCCAGATTCTCTTCAATGAAGTCGCCTAGATAAGCAGAGTATTCTTCTGCTGTTTGTGGCTGCTCTGGGACGCTGGGCTCTGGCTTCGGTTTGGGGGAATTGGCTACGCCGAGCTGTTGTACCAGCATATGCGGGAGCTGATCGGCCAGCCGGATTGCGAATTCATCAGCTATTGCGTGCACAGCTTTTGCAACAGTGGTACAGTCCCTATTAGCGAGACTTTTGTTGATATGGCTTTTGAGCACATTGTTCAGGAGCCCGGGAGACGTAAGGTTGGCCGCAAGATGAGACGTTAGCTCATTGACGAGCTGGTTCGAAGCGTCCTGGCTCGGAATATTCTGACTCGGAATGTCCTGGCTTTGATGCGTAGGCTCGTAGAAGTTGGAGGCGAAAAGTGGTATAGACAAATTTAGAGTCAAGTTGCCGTACGCCCGCTGCTGTTCCATAACCGGCAATGTATCAATAGAAGTACAATTAATCAACTCTTAGCCTAGGAGCTAGAATATATTGTCTCCTTCATTACGAACAGGGTTTTCGCTTGCCACCTGGCGGGCTCTTACTGGAGAAATTAGTACTCGAATCGAAGCGACAGCGCCAAAGCCAATTACGGCCGTTGTTGAAGCGCCTTACTTCATAGTATATGCCCTATATATTCACATAGAAGTGTATAGATACCACAGATACACTCGGCTTGTTTCAAAGTATTGAATCGAAGCCATAATCAGGGATTTTTCCAAGGCTTCTATTAAAGCTCTATTAAACACTATCTACAATAGCTTGTGGCTTCTATCATTTCTATAAATTTAAAATAGAATAACCCATAAGGCTTTCATTGGTTTCAATTGACGTCTAACTGATTAACCCCTGCTCATGAATACGAGACAAGAATTGCTACGCCAACAAGTTTATTTTATATAATTTATCAGCAGCTTATTTTTTAAACCATCTAGAGAATATATCCAAATCCCTTATTATCGATCTCGGTGACATCATGCATCCCCAACTCAATCGCTTCCTTTTCTTCCTCTTCAGTTAACCTCTGCCCCCGCGCACCCTCCCGATCCCGCTTCTTATTGACCGAGTACATATAGATATATAGAATCACGACCATAGCAAGCTTAACACAGTACCCCACGAGCATCCTACGCCACCATAAGCACCTCCTCGCAAAACCCGAAGTCGAGGGAATATACGTACGCAATATAAGCCGAATGATACCTCGGCGCCTCACTACTCTTAAACGTCTGCGGCCCAATAATATTCCCAACACAATACTCCGTAAACAGCGCGGCACCCGTCAACTGCTTCTTCGTATACTCCGCAACACTGCTGCTCACCATGGTCAAGCTTATGCTGAAGCCGAGGCCCTGGAAGAAGCACAGCCACAGCGCGACCAGGTGGCCCCACTTGTTAGGGTCCGGCGGGCTAACCAGCAGGCCCGCGCCGAGGATGCAGATGGCGTTGGCGACCGTCATTATGATGCAGCGGCTGTTGCGCGGCCACCGCGTGCAGATGTAGCCGCCGGCCAGCAGTGACAGGAATTGCATGGCGCCGCCGGGGATTTGCAGGTATTGCGTCCCGAGGGTCGAGAAGCCGAAGGAGCCGACGATTATGGAGGTGAACTGGGTGCTGTTAGATGGAGCTTCTGGTTTTCATCGCATGCGGAGTGCTGGGGAGAAGGGGCGGCGAGGACCTGGAGGGCTTTGCTGCTTACGCTTGTCAGAGCATAGTTTGGGATTTGGGCGCCCACGGCCGTGGTGAACAGGATCCAGGTCTTTAGATCTTGCACTGTCTGCCATGCCTGGCATTCCTTGAAGTGATTGTTTTTTTACCCCTTGCCGGTTTCCGGTTACGCGATCTACGGCTACAGATCGCTCTCTTTCGTTCAAGAATTTGGCGGTGAACGGCAATTCGGGGAGCAGTTAGAGATATTATACCCCAAGCTATAGAACACGCGCCAAAAATAATGAAAACATATTTCTATCTCGTAAAGCTAGTTGTCATGTGACCCACGACGCACCCAATGAGGCTGGTGAAAGATTAAGTTAGTTATCTGCTTAACTTAACTAGATTGGCGGTTGTGGATATGCTAACCATCCAAACATTGCTGCTACACCGTTTGCAATAGTACGCTGCCAGCCGTAATGGTTGCTCCGCGGAGGTGTACCACATACTCATGATTAGTACAAATCCAGGGTATACGGTAGCCTTGAGTGCTCCGAGCAGGAATCTGTTAACTGCCATTCCGGCAAAGCTGTGGCAGGCTGGCGTGGTGATCAAGATAATACCCCATGCTAGAACAAGATTAATAGAATTTGGAAAATATGTGAGTAGACAGGCAATTAACACCAAGTGTTGTAAATCCTAAAAATGTTGCAATTAGTAGTCGTTGTAGTAGATAACCGGCTGGGTATTGTGATATCAAATATCCAAAGTAGAAGATAGAACCTAGCAGTCTATAAGCAATTCAATCTGCACATCCACAACAAAGTCAGGCTACCTAGCCAAGAGTAGTCCTGTCCGTGCAAGTTTGTGCCCTTTTGCAGCCCATAAACGCTCGCATAGTTGATAATATTCTTGTCAAGGTACTGAAGGAGGTATGTATCAATCTTCCGGAGTACCTTTTTTGCTTCCTCCGGATTGATTTCTACACCTTGGTTCCTCTTATACACATCATAGCTGTTGTCGAAATATGATGATGATGCGACTGCAGATACTGGAGGAGAATGGTGGATAACTTCCGGGTTGATGTCGAGTGAGCCTTCAGTCGCTATATTGAAGCATTACAGGACGTCTTTAATGGAAAGTTGCGGCTGAGGCTTCGTGAAGGGGTGAAAGAGTGGATCTTATAACATAAAATGTAAAGTGAGATCTTTCCAGGACTACACAACATTTTGTAGCTCCAACAAGCACCCCGACGAAGTCATCATAGGCTTCGTACATCCCGCGACTCAACCAATGCCGGCAGATGCTGGTGGGGAAACTTGATCAGCGTGAATGCTGTAATGCTCGTGCCATTATGCGCAGGGAACTACTCGCTTATAAGGTGAGAATTTATGCTGTGGTGATAACTGAAGGTGAAAAAGCGAGCTGTTTCTTTTGATATTTTGCTAGCTTCGAGATGTCAGCTCAGAAGCTATGTGTGCTGAGGCGGAGCGATGCGGTTATGAATCATGAACTATTTGCATTAAGTCTTTTGTTAATCTCTTCTAGAGGAGCATGGCACATTCGGAAGTAATAGAAACCCAGCAAGCATTTCTATATAGAATACCAATTGGCATGGAGGTCGACGAGAAACTTGCCATGTTGCGATATTCGCACAGACCATCCGGTATAAAACCCATGGTCCAAGCTCGGCAGCTCCTCAACTCAATCCTCCAATTCGCCTCTGATTGCCTCAAAAAATTCGTCGTCAAGCTTTCTACGCCTTTCACGATTCCTACAATGAATGCCGATCAATACAGTGGCGAGAAGATGCAACGCCTACGTTTCGAAGCTGGATTCCCTAGTCAAATGTCACCAATGACGACAGATGACCTCACTACGGTTTTTTTTCAACAAAATATAAACATACCCAATTAAGTCTGCTAAAGGACAGCACCCAGTACTCCTGCGGCCCATAAGTCTCCCAGCCTTTTTCCCAGCTGCCTAGAAAGCTCCTCGAAGTCAACAGTCCTAATCCCAGCCATCCCCACAGCATTTCTCTCGCAGCCTCATCCCCGTCTTAGCAAGAGAAACCTATAACCGCCTACCCCCAGCACCGAGCTCAAGCAGCAAAACCAATAAGGCAGCCCGAGTCTCGACTCCAAGCTCGAGCCCGCCGCCATGTGGACGTAGCTCGAGTTCTGGACCGACACGACAAGAATACAGGGCCACGGGTTGCTGAAGGACAAGGCGGTGCTGATCACGGGCGGCGACTCGGGCATTAGCCGCTCGGTCGCGGTGCTGATGGCGCGGGAGGGCGTGGATGTCTCGATTGTGTATTTGCCCAAGGGGAGGATGCGCAGGATACAGAGAAGATGGTTGAGAAGGCGGGGCGGAGGGCGTATTTGATGGCGTTGGATCTGCCGGAGAGCGAGAATTGCAGGAGGGCGGTGGAGGAGCACATGAAGGCGTTTGGGAAGCTGAGCGTGTTGGTTAATAACAGTGAGTTCGGGGCTGGTGTGTTGGGGTTGGACTTGCTGATTTGTGACCCCTTCTAGGTGCGATGCAGGAGATCTGCAATGATATCAGAGATATCAACCTCAATGTGGTGGGGAAGACGTACCGCATGGACATATTGTCGATGTTCGCTATGTGCAAGTTCGCCCTCCCGCACATGAAGCGCGGCGCGTCTATCATCAACTCTTGCTCTGTCGCCGCGCGTATAGATAATCCGCAGCTGGTTGACTACCCGTCTACAAAGGTCGCTATTGTGACGTTCACGCGGTCGCTGGCTCAGCAGGCCCCGAATGGGATTACATTAATGCTGTTGCGCCCGGCATAATGTGAGTTTTCGATATCCTGTTAACCTATGCCACGCACTCCCTTTCCCCTTGGTTGTTCTCCACATTGGAGAGCCTACTTATTCCCCTTCCGTAAGCTTGTTCTGATGTTTCTTAGGTGGACACCACTTCGGCCCGCAACAAAGGGCAAGCCACCAGAAGTCTTGGTGTTGGCGAAGCTCAACTGAACAGGCCTGGCATGCCAGTTGAAGTCGCTACCGCCTACGCCTTCCTAGCCTCCCCTATGGATCCTATTTAACAGACGACGTCATCCACGACACTAGAGGCATTGAAATACAAGGTTGAGTGGGGTTTGTTATGGTTACGTGATGGGCTCCTGGAAGCATATATAATCCGAAGACAATACCCATGTCTGCGTCAGATGGTGATGTATCTCCTAGCTTTCCTGTCTGATTATACCGGAAGCGGTCCGTAACGGCAGGACCCATTTTTGAATTTTTTTTCAAACTACGTAGGCTAACATACCAAAAAGTCGAACTGAAACCAGTGATCCTCATTTAAGTGCGGAGTAAAGTGTTTCATCATAACACATAATCCTCATTTTACGATCCATCCATCTATACTACAGTCATCAATGAGAAATGAAATGAAATGAAAAAGAAAGAAAAGACGCCTGATTTGGCTCCTAACCACGAAACCCACCATCTCCCCAATCCGACGCCCTGCGTAACATCGAACATTGGAATAAAACCCCTAACTAACGAAGGCATCGTAAGTACTTATCGCTCTCATCAACACATTCACTCTAGTCATGGTAATAGGAAACCAGACGGCTCCTAATACGGCCACACCCACGTCCTCAAATCCTCAGGATCAATCCCCTCATGGAACGCATAGTTCCTCACCGCAATCTGCCGATTCAACAGCGCCTCCCTCGCCGCCGCCGCCGTGTTCCTGAGCCTCGGAACGCGATCAATCGCATCGATAGCCAGACTAAAGCGGTCCGTCTCATTGCGAATCGCCAGCTCAAGTGGCGTGTCAATATTGCCTTTCTCCTTGTAGCCGCGCACATGCAGATTGTGCTGCCCCGCGCGCTTGTACGTCAGGCGGTGGATGAGCCAGGGGTAGGAGTGGAAGTTGAAGATGACGGGGCGGTCGTCGGTGAAGACGGCGCTGTAGGCGCGGTCGGACAGGCCGTGCGGGTGCTCGTGCTCTGGGATCAGCTTGAACAGGTCGACGACGTTGACGAAGCGGATCTTGATGTCGGGGACGTACTCGCGCAACAGCGCGGTGGCGGCGAGCGATTCGAGCGTCGGCACATCGCCGCAGCTCGCCATGACGACGTCGGGCTCGGTGCCAGAGTCGTTGCTGGCCCAGTCCCAGATCCCCAGCCCCTTGGTGCAGTGCGCGATGGCTTGGTCCATGGTCAAATACTGCAGGTGGTCCTGCTTGTCGGCGACAATGACGTTGACGTAGTTGGCGCTGCGTAGGCAGTGGTTGGCGACGGACAGCAGGCAGTTGGCGTCGGGCGGCAGGTAGATGCGGACGACCTCGGGCGACTTGTTCGCAACGACGTCGAGGAAGCCCGGGTCCTGGTGTGTGAAGCCGTTGTGGTCTTGTCGCCACACGGTTGCGGTCAGCAGGATGTTGAGCGAGGCGACTTTCACGCGCCATTCGACTTCCAGACACTTCTCCAGCCACTTGCAGTGCTGGTTCACCATCGAGTCGATGATGTGGATGAAGGGCTCGTAGCTGTTGAGGAAGCCGTGCCGGCCTGACAGGATGTAGCCTTCCAGCCAGCCCTCGACGGTGTGCTCGCTCAGGATTTCCATGACGCGGCCTGAGTGGGCGAGATTGCCGCCGTCGGCGTCCTCGTCGAAGTAGTCACCCATCCACACTTTCTTACCGGCATCATAGACAGCACCCAGCTTGTTCGATTCAGTCTCATCCGGCCCAAAGACACGGAAGTGGTGAGGGTTGCTCCGTACGATTTCCCGGAGGAAGGTTGCAAATAGAGCCATGCTACCGAGATTTTCCACGCCGCCCTTCTTCACCTCCGCGGCGAAGGTGCGGAAGTCCGGGACATGAAGCTTGCGACGAAGGATACCACCATTTGTGATAGGATTTGCGCTCATGCGGCTAAGGCCGGTGGGAGCCAATGCCTTCAATTCGGGGATGAGGGCACCCGATTCGTCGAAGAGTTCATCTGGCTTGTAGGTACGCATCCATTCCTCAAGAGTCGCGAGACTTGACTTGTTCGATACAACATTGGTGATTGGGACTTGATGTGAACGCCAGAAGCCTTCAAGGAAGTGGTTGCCAAGTTTTCGAGGGCCTGTCCAACCTTTTGGTGTACGGAGGACAATCATGGGCCAGCGGGGACGGAACGGCTTGCCAGACTCGCGAGCTTGCTTTTGGTATTCCTTAATTTCGAGTATGCAGCGTTCGAGAGTTGAAGCCATGGCTTGGTGCATAGTGGGTAGGTCGCTACCCTCAACAAAGTATGGTGTCCAACCATAGCCAATGAAGAGACATTCGAGCTCCTTATGACTGATGCGGGCGAGGACCGTGGGATTATTGATCTTGTAGCCATTCAGGTGAAGAACAGGGAGGACCGCACCGTCGGTGATTGGGTTGAGGAATTTGGTGCTGTGCCAGCTCGTAGCAAGAGGGCCTGTCTCGGCCTCACCATCTCCGACCATTGTGACGGAAATGAGATTGGGGTGATCGAAGACTGTGCCGAAGGCGTGCGAAATCGAGTACCCAAGTTCTCCTCCTTCATGGAGACTGCCGGGAGTTTCGGGTGTAGCGTGGCTGCCAATACCACCGGGGAAAGAGAACTGCTTGAAGAAGCGTCGCATGCCTTCGACATCTTCAGATTTGTCTGGGTAGACCTCAGAGTATACGCCTTCGAGGTAGGAGTTGGAGAGGACGGCTGGGGCACCGTGGCCGGGACCCGAGATGAAGATTGCATCCAGGTCGTACTTCTTGATGAGGCGGTTCATATGAATATATGTGAAGCTCTGGCCGGCGTCAGATCCCCAGTGACCTAATTGGCGGTGTTTGATGTGGTCTGGTTTCAGTGGTTCTCGCAGCAGAGGGTTTTCTTTAAGGTAGATCATGCCCAAGCAGAGATACAGAGTTGCTTTGAAATATTCATTCATCTTGTGCAACTCTTCCTTGCTAAGAGGGTTCTCATTGACGGTTGCCCTTGCGGGCCCGAAGGCAGAGATGCTCATGTTCTTGAGCCCTTCGGCGTTTTCTTCAGCTTTAGAAGCCATTTCTGAGGGTTTTCTGGGCGGGAAGAGACAAGAGGTGCTGTAGAGGAATTGAGGTTTAATCAGCAGTCAATGGCTTGAAGGTGGGTAGCTGCAGGTTAGTGAAGGTCAATGACGGACAGAGACAGGCTTTTAAAGGGTTGGTAGAGGCCAAGGTGGTGAAGGTAGCAATGGTTCGACGCAGGTCTGAGCGATGCAACTCTAGCGCGTCGAGCTCTCCGAATCCCGGCGACCAGCGAAAGCGCGATCTAGAAAGTTGGCTATGGCAGCTGGTAAGAATTTTACGGTGAGGTGACGTAGATCAGCAGGCATCCAGGCGTGTCAAATGGATTCGGCACGCTACGATCTGTTGCGTCTTGTGTGGAGTGATCCAACTCCACCAAAACCGCCACCTACCCTCTCCATGAACAGGGCTGAATACGCATCATCGCATCGGATATTTAACCTCCGTTAATCCTAGAAGGAGGTAACTCCTATTAGGCTCCTAGTAAATAGATGATAGAGAGCAAAAGGATAGAAATAAATTACAAACAGGACAGGGACAAACGTCAGGATTTTTTCTTCTTTTCTACCGTTTTCTTACTACTTAGTTGCTAGTGACTTTAGTATTTTACTAGGGAGCTATAAACCCCTAGGACGTAACTACTAATATATGTTAAGCTGCCTGGGAAGGACTTATGTATATGCACAATGCAACGGATATAAAAAAAAATTAACCTCGACTGATGGGTTATGACGGTGGTGGGTTATGACAGTTTGCAGGTTTTGCACCCAAATTTTGTCTGTGCACCGTCATAACCCTGTCGCCGTCATACTATCACCTACTCGTACTCTACGCCGCCTCTCAAGACTCGGCCTTTCAACCCAAGACCTGCTTTCGTCAGCATTTATGCCCTTTCTCAACCCTTGGTAAGACGTGTTTTGCAGGGCTAGCAACCCGGGATTCCAATGCAGCCAATTCTGTCTTTAGAACCGGTTCGCGAAGTGCTACTTTGGTAACTTTGCGGGGTGAATCGTGCCTTCCCATCGGCGCTTGTCCAGCTCATCGTATACCCGTGTGACATTGTCCTTCTGTGAGCTTTGCTAGCCGAAGGATGATAAAGATTATCGACCAACTGGCAGCTTGACGGTTTGGAGACGGCAATCATTGCTGTTGGCTACTAGCGCCAGGGGCTGAGGCGGTTGCTGCTCGTATCTTCGCCTCATATCACGCGACGACAATAATTAACAGATTTTCTATCAGTCCACTTATTGCTGTTACCACATCACGACTTGATCGCAAATTCATGGGACATGATTATCTGTCATCTCACTCTGCGCGTAGAGACCCCCTTGTTCAGGGCATTACCCTCAAAGCAGCGTTCTATCCACTCCTATAATCCCTTCCGCACGACTGGCGCATCGCAGCTAAGGTCGCCCACCGACTTCAACAGGAGCTCCAATGAGATCACATTAAGGGCTCGACGCAGGCCCAGTGACCGTCGAAATTTTCTTCCGAAGCATCCATCGCAGAACCCTAGGAGGCTGCTCAGCAGTACAATCGTGCCAGGCAGTTGCGCTGAACATGGAGAGCTTGAAGAACTTAGCGTGCAGGTGGATGCTACTCCTGCGCCAGAAGTGGTGCTAGTGAAAGTCTCTGAAGCCAACAAGCGGCGATTATTCCAAGATGGCGCCTTAAACGCAGAAGCGAGAAAATCCGAAGCCGAAACCATCCTCCAGCGTCTCCAGAACCTCAACCCGGAATTGTCGCAGGCGTTCGGCTTGAAGGATACAGCATTATCCGGAGTCCCTCTTCGTGTCCTGTGTTCAAAGGAGTCTAGTGTCGTTAATGCAGAAGAGGTGCCTTCTTACCTCGCCGTCAGCTACTGCTGGCGCAATGCTGATTGGAACGTTGCGTCGGGATTTAAGACATCGGCGCCCTGGCCGATTTCAGACGTCATGGCCCGAGAGGTCCTCAAACTGCGGGAATCTAATGATGAAGGGGTCTGGGTCGACATCCCGTGTCTCGATCAAACCAACAGTGAGGAGAAAAATCTAGGCATCGGATGTATGAATGTTATTTTTCGATCAGCTCGAAGAATGGTGATTGTGATGGAAGACATCCAACTTTCCGAGGAAGAGGAGGCGTTGTTTCTGAGGTATTTCAATACTTCGTCCCCGCTCCTGACATTCCTAGACGACATGGCAGCATTGGAAGATGAAGATGGACCCCTCTTACATCTGAATTTACAGCCATCTAAAGAGGAGATGCAAGTACTTCTGAAAACATTTCAAAAGATTCTTTCAGCTCGCTGGTTCTCAAGAGCGTGGTGTTCTCATGAATTTCGAGTTAGCTCACACTGGATGGAAACGGACCCGGTGATTATCGTTTTTCGCAGTAATGGAGAAGCCCTGCAGATCCCTCTCATGACTCTAGCCTGGTACGATTCATTATTCTGGAACCACCATTCTCAGAATACACTTCCCAATATGGTTGAGTTTAGGCTTAGGCAGTTGTTACATTACTCACCCGTCCAAGATATTTCGGAACCGGCTGCGTCGTCCCTATTTGATCAATTTTTGACCTCGAACGCCTTCGAGTGTACAGTTCCAAGTGATCGGATATCGATCGCCATAAATCTTTGCGGGCTTGGCCTCTATTTCCGCGGCTTACCTAAAGCCACACCTACGGTGAAAGACTGCTTCTGGGCTTTAATTGCGCTCTCACTGGCTGCGGGGAGGACAGAAGGCCTTTCTCAGGCCGGAAAAATCTTTGAATTTTACCGTAAGCATGCCAATAACCAGACCACTTTGTCGACAAACCGCCTCTTCAGGCATGACTCCGATATCGACAATCGACAAATTTCACAAACTTTGGACTCTATCACCGCAGTGACGCAAGATTTCATTGAGCTAGACCTTATGCTCATCGAAGGTGCCCCATCTTCACCTTCCCGTGACGGATTGAGTATCGCTGAGGAAATTGTTAGCTGTGGCCTTTCTCAAAAACAAGTCATTCCAACCGAAATGCAGCCCATGATAGACCATGCCACTGCGAAACTGGAAGCCATTGACCCGAATTTACCGTCTCGATGGCTACGTGAAGCTGTAGCCTGTTCGATTGACTGCGGGTTAAATTGGCTCATAGATCTCCCTCAAATACTCGAGCGGCAAATACAAACTAGACACTGGGATTTAGGTAATCTCCCTGCCGCTAACCTAGCATATATACCCGCCGCTCTCAAACTGCTTTCCGCTCATGAAATCTCGAAAAGTAATACCCCGGGATTTTCAGAAAGATACCTCCAACCTGCTCTCCAATCTCTTACGCTATTGGCTGACGACCGCTTCAAAACACTTATCCAAATACCTTCAAGCATCAACATAAGCTCTTCTGGTCGTCAGGCCCTTGTAAGCCGAACAGATACCGGATACACTCTTGCTGTGCCTGTGGCTCTTGCCAGCTCGCCTTTCTTCGAAGATCGGGTCTGGCTTCTTGAACCCCAAGGGTTAAAACACCCCGTATTGAATCCAGAAGATCAATGCAGTGGCCATCACTCTCATAGAGAGGCTGATATCTTTCTCTCTAGCCCTACGGCAGTGTCAAACAAGCAAATTTCCTGGAGGCTGGCCGGGACTCAGAGCTTAATCGGCTGCGGGCCAATTGTTCCTGACGGAAAAGTCGTCATGCTTCTGAAGAAGCAGCGGGTATTCTGGTAGGATTTGCTAATTAGCAAGAAAGAAAACTAGAATGGTTGAATATAGGTTAATATTCAAGTTCTCAAAGGCACTGCAACGGGTTTAACTACCAACTCAGGTCCCACCGATCAGTCTCTTTGGGTTACATCCCGAGAAGGAATCAATTTCCAGATTATTCTTAATTTCGGATCAAGAACTTACTCTTGATACGGTATACCGGTTCTGCTCTTCATGCATGTCATGGCTTAAAACTCAGCCCTAGGTTGAGAGTCTTAGCTGAAAGACTTGTGCAACCACAGCGATAACGTGTTCCACCAGTCAGTGGGCAACACCAGTCAGTGGGCCACTCCAAAAAGCACCAAAAATCGGGAAAATCGCATCTTGATATCTTAACAACGGCTTAATAACAAATTCTAAAATTCCATAGCTAGCCTTTTATGCCTATTCTAAGACTCTACTCTAACTTTAGAAGTAATTTATTAAGTGGTTTTAGAGGAATAGCAATTCAGCTTAAAATTAGGGGCTAAAACTTGATATCTTGATAACAGCTAGGTTTATTATTCTAGAACTTTAATAGGAGTCTCAGAATAGACATAAAAGGCTAGCTATGGAATTTTAAAATTTATTATTAAGCCGTTATTAAGATATCAAGATGCGATTTTCCCGATTTTTGGTGCTTTTTGGAGTGGCCTACTGACTGGTATTGCCTACTGACTAGTGGAACACGTTAACCAAAATCAAGACGCGTCTTTGTACGATTACTCTACCATAACAAAATATATTTGAGTAAATTTATACTTAAAAGCTCCTTAAGATACTAGTATATTAACGCCTTATATAGCCTTAAATATAGCAATTAGAGTATATTAGTAGTGCTTACTATTATACCTAACCTACCTAGTTTTAATTAGCCTCCTACTCCCTATTTTCTAACTCCTTAACTATAAGCTAGGCCTACTAAGCCTATAGAGCCCCTCCTTATATAATATACCTTTAGCAGTACTACTACTTTTACTTTTAATATTAATTTGCTATATAAAGCTCTATATTCTCTTTTATAAGTATAATAGCGGAATATATTACTATCTAGTATTCTTTAATAAGTTAATTAATTGCCTAGCTAGTAGGGCTATATAACTAGCGCTAAAGGATATCCTATATAAGCTTTACCTACTAATTTAGCTAGGTAGTAGTATATAGCGTTTTTAAAGTCTATTAAGGTGCCGCCCTATTAGCTGTCCCTAATAGAGTTAGAGTCTTTATAATTAAAAGTAATAATATAATAAAAAATCCGCTTTTAATATTCTTATCTATAAAGATAGATAGCCGTACCTTAATATATATTGCTAGGAAGTCTTCTTTATTAATATAATAAACTCTATAATAGGCGAGCTTTTAAACCTTATAACCGTATAAGGCCTTTAGAGGGGAGTAGTAGCTTATATTAAGTGGCTAAAGATAATATAATATATGCGGCGGTATATAGAGCATAATAATATTGTTTTCTATATAGTATTCGTTAAATTTAAGCGTCGCGTAGCTACTATAACCATTAAGTATAAGTAGGTAGTAGACCTCCTTCGTACGGGACTTTATATAGTTATTAAAGTACTTAATCTATTTAAATCCTAGTTAGTTTATTATTTAGCTATTATTGCTAATAGCAAGTATTTAGTTACTAGGTAAGCCCTAATACTAGCTATAACGGCGCTATCGCACGTTACCTGCCAAATTCTACTATATTCTGCCGACCTATAATTAGCTCGCCCGGAGCTAGCGCCTTAGCGGCTTACCCTATATATTTATTTATATTGGTCCTAGAAACCCCTTTTTCCCTTCTTTTTAGCTTAGTATCTTTGTAATATAGCATTCTATAAGCTTTAGTTTAGAGGCATTTGTACAAGCCGTAATATTATACTAAGCTTAACCTACCCTACCTGGGAAGGCCTTAATAATATCCCACCCTAAAAAAAGAAACTTCGTCTGTAACGACGCGTCGACGCGCTATACTTAGATACTAAAAAACAACTCTATATTGCCTGGAAAGGCCTGGATAATATCCTACCTTATAAGCTAGATAGGACTAGACCTATACCCCTAGAATTAAAACTAAAGCATATAATACCGATAAACCTTAAGAAGTTAACAATGGCACCTAAAGTAAGCTTATTTAAGAGAGCTGCCTCTACCTAAGAGGAACCTGAGATCTAATTAGGATTAGAAATTGAAGATAATAATAACATTGTAGACGTACGCGAGTAGATTCGCGCCCTTATAGCCAGCTAGGAAGCTAATTGTCTTAAAGTAAGAAATATATAAGAGACCCTATAAGAGATCCTAGAAAGCCTTACGGCCCTATAAAATAGCCTAGCTTCCCCTTTTTAAAGCCCTAGCTAACTTGTTTACTCTACTAAATATAATATACTAGGGAGTATAGATATAATAATAAAGCAATTAAAGTCCACTAAGCTCCCTAACCCCCTACTACTATCTAATGGGATAGACCCTACCTTTAAAAATTAGAGGATTTAAGTATAAGGAAAGCTCTATATTAACTATAACTATTTCCTTTCTAAAGAAGCTAAAATACTCTACCTCTTTGGTCGAACTACTGGCGACGCCTAATAGTACCTTTAAGCTAAGTTTGAGGACAACTCCCCTATCTAATTTATATCTATTAATGAGATAATACGGCACCTAGTAGCTATTTATATTAACTTAAATAAAGTATAGGACGCCTAGTATAACTATAATTACCTAATAATAAAACCGAACTAACCCTTTACTAAATTTTAGACTTAATTCCTATACCTTACGGGAGAAGGCCAGGTTCCCCTTAAGAACTACTAATTAAACCTATATAATAAGCTAATAATTCGGCTATAAGAGAAGATTGCTGTAACCTTAGATAACCTACTAACTTACGACAGACTTATAGCTTATTACTTATTATTAGACTTAAAACTAAAGCGGATTAAAGCCTATTCTAACTAGCAGAAGCAACTATATAGTAATTAAAACTCGCTAGTTATACCTATAGGAGCTAAAGTAGGAAGATAAGCTATAACTACTCTTATACTAAAAGCGGTTATAACTATACACTAGTAAGCAACGCCCGACTAGCTACGTATTACGCTATTAACTAGTATTTACCGCAATACTCTAATTAACCCTACCTTAGCTACGTGCTACAACTATAATAAGGAGGGTTACTTTACCTTATTTTGCCCAGAGCTAAAGGATATAAGTAATATTAAGGAGATAGAGAAAGAAGAAACGTCTAATAAGTTAGGAAAAGAAGAACCCTAGGGAAAAACTCCCCCTTAAGGTACCCTATTAATCTTAAAGAGATTAATCTTAGTTAGTTAATAGGTAGAAAGCATTTTATAGTTCTATATATAGTATCTTAAAATAGATATAAAGTTAATATAACCGCCCTTATTAATACTAGAGTAAATAGCTTTGCCTTTATAAACACGGCCTATATAAATAATATTACCAAGTTTTTAAATATAGAAGCCATCTAACTAGAGAAGCCTGTTTAGGTAAAAGGCTATAATAGCTAAGCTGGTTAGCCCGTTACCTATATCTTAAAGTTATATATCGCTCTTAACGGATAATGCTAATATAGTATCCCCTTTTACATCCTAGACCTAGGGTCCTATATTATAATTTTTAAACAAAAATAGATGTCCTATTTTAATATTTGGTTAAATATATAATAAAGATAGTTTATCTAGCCGAAGGATAGACTAAGGTTACCCTCCTTTATTAGGGAGATCTAAACTAATTATAAGATACTAGCTGTAAGGGCTGACCCTACCTACTAGTAGGATGTCCTGGCCCGTAATCTAGCCTTTACCTAAAAAAACGCCTACCGCGAAGCTAGAAAGAACTCTATACTAATAAAGATACTCTCCTAAAGCACTATATTTAAAGAAGACTTTACGTATAGAAGTGGAATAGATAGTAATATAGACGATGTCTAAATTATATAGATTTAACTAGTATAGAAAAGAACGCATTAATAGGATATAAGGGATAACCTCTAAAAGATGTAATAGGAGTTAAAAGGAGTAATAATAATACTAGTACCCCGGAAGTCTATAAAGTTATATACGCCCCTATTGTTATATAACCCCCTTACTATAAATATTACTATAATTAGCGCTATAGTGTTCCACTTTAATATATACCGGAAGGATAATAAGGTCTTTATAACGAGCCTATATAAGATTAACTAAATTATTAATAATAGGGAGGAAGAGCTAGCTAAGGAGACTAATGAGGAACTAGTTAAACGCCTTTTTTTTACTATTTATATAAATTACAAGGATATATTTTTAAAGGCGGCTTTAGATAAGTTACCCCCTTACCGGATATATAATTATAAGATTTAATTAAAAGCTAATAACTTGCTAGGTTATAGCCCCCTCTATTAATAATTAACGGATAAGCTAAAAGTAATAAAGTAGTACTTAATTAATAACCTGGATAAAGGGTTTATCGAGCTAAGTTAAGCCCCTTTTAATTCCCCTATTCTATTTATAAGAAAGCCTAATAGAGGCCTCCGCTTTTATATTAACTATTAAAAGCTAAATACTATTACTTAAAAGGATTAGTATTTTATTTTTTTAATTAATAAGACCCTTACACATTTAAGCCGAGTAAAGATCTTTACTAAACTTAATATTTATTAAGCTTTTTACCAAATTAGGATAGACCCTGTATCTAAAGATTTAACCACGTTCTATACCCGTTGTAGCTCCTATAAATATAAAGTTCATCCCTTTAAACTAATAAACGGACTAGCTACGTACTAAAGGTATATAAATAATATTCTTTTTAATTACCTAGACGAATTCTATATAGTATACCTAGATAATATTCTTATATACTTAGACAACGAACTTAAGTATTAAGTTTATATTAAGAAGGTTCTAGAGAAACTACGGAACGCGGGCTTATAAGTTAATATTAAGAAATATAAGTTTAGGGTAAAATATATAAAGTACCTTAGGTTTATCGTAACTATAGAAGGAATTAAGGTTAACTTTAAGAAGGTAGAGGTAATCTATAACTAGAAGCCCCCTTATATAGTAAAAGGGATCTAGTCCTTTCTTAGCTTTTATAACTTCTACTATTAGTTTATCTATAATTATAGAATTATAGCAAAACCTCTTATTTAACTAACTAGGAAGGATACGCCTTTTATCTTTAATAATAACTATATAAAAGCCTTTAAAGAGATAAAGGATTGGCTTATCTCTTTACTAGTTCTTTATTACTATAACCTAAACCTTAAATTAATGCTAGAAATAGATGCCTCTAATAGGGTTATAGCGGGAATCCTATTATAGTTATATCTAGACGGCGAATAGTACCCTATTACCTTTTTTTTAAAATAATAATAAACCCGGCTAAGTATAACTATAAAGTATATAATAAAGAAATACTAGCTATTATTTAATTACTCTTTTAATAGCGTGTAGAGCTTAAAGGTATAAACATCTAGATTAAGATATATACAGACTATAAAGCCCTAAAGTACTTTATAACTATAAAGCAGCTTACTAAATAATAAGCTAGATAGGCTAAGATACTCTTCTAATTCTTCTTTATAATTATATATTATTCTAGTAAGTAAAACTCTAAGGCTAATACTTTAACCTAAAGAGAATAAAATATAGGACCTTAGGATAAGCTAAAGACCTAATATTAGACGCGCGCACTCCTCTATCCTAAATAGCTTAACCTATAGATCCTTAAGGAGCTAGACTCCTAGCTAAATAAGCTAGCACTAATAGAGGAGACCTTAAATAAACTAATAGGGCTAATTAACTGCCTCCTAATTGCAAACCGCACGGCTAACGCCCTAAAGGCCCTCCGCAATTAAGCCGTAAAAAAAACCCCTAATTTTAAAGTAGAGGAAGGGTTACTCCTATACTAGGAGCGGCTTATAGTCCCTAACGTTAATAATCTATAGACTAAACTAATCTGTAAAGCTTATTACTAAGTTTTTATGGTATACCTTAGCAAGAATAAGACCCGTAAAATTATTAACTGCCGCTACTACTAGCCGAAAATAGTTATAGATATTAATTAATATATATAGAACTGCAAAGACTATAGGAGAGCTATAATCCTACGGGATAAAACCCTAGGATTACTTAAGCCACTCCTAATACTAGAGCGCCCTTAGTAGTATATTTTTTTTATAGACTTTTATAAACTACCTAAGGGCCGTAACGGATATAATATAGTTATAGTTATAGTTAACCGCTTTAGTAAACGCCCATTCTTAATTCCCTATTATAAGAATATTAATACTAAAGAGGTAGCCTAGCTATACGTCTATTATATCTACCAAATTTATAGACTATTAGATACTATTATATTTAATTATAGGCTATAGTTTATATTGGCCTTTTAGAATAAGTTTACCTAGATCTTAGGTATTAAGCTAAGGCTTTCTATAGCTTATTACCCCTAGATAGACGGTTAGACGGAGATTATAAATTAGTACCTAGACTAGAGGCTTAGGCCCTTTATTAACTATTTCTAGGACAACTGGTCTAAACTACTACCCTTAATAGACTACGCCTAAGCAACCCTACCCTATAACTCTACAGGGTTTACCCTAATTTAGCTAGAAATAGGATACTTACCCCGTATAAGCTTTAACTAAAAAAGGCTAGAAGAACCCTAGACTATATAAGAGAAGCTATTCTATACTAAGGCCTAACAGTACACTAAATGCTTAGAGGAAGCCTAGACGGTAGCCTATAAGAACCTAAAAAAGCTTAAAGGTTAATAGAATAGTAGGTAAATAAACACCATTAAGAGCCTAACTTTACTCCTAGTGATATAGTCTAGGTTATAATAAGGAATTAGAAGACTAAACAACCTAGCCATAAGCTAAACTATTAGATAGTAGGACCGTATAAAGTTCTTAAAAAGATAGGCAACTTATATAAGGTAAAGCTCCTAGATTTAATTAGGGTTTACTTTATCTTCTTACTAAATAAGTTATAGAAAGCTATAAATAACCTATTACCTAAACAAAAGAATAAGCCTCCCCTACTAGTTTAAGTAAACAGTAATAATAAATAGGAAGTTAATAAAATACTAGCCTATAAGATAGTATGGGGAATATTAAAATACCGTATTTAATAGAAGGGCTATAATCTAAACCTAACCTAGTACCCTATATAGAACTTTATAGGCTGCCCCTAGAAGCTTAAAAAGTTTTATAATTAATACCCTAATATACCTAAACCCCTAAAGTACCTAAATAAATAGATGGAATGCTAGTATAATAAAGATAATAAGTTACCGGAAGAATATAGGGATAAAAACGCCCTAAAGCCCTAATACAGCTATCTACCAAATTCTGCTATATTTTACCGTTTTCTGCTAGTACTATAAAATTTTAGATATTTAGCAACTTTAACCGCCGGTTAAAGTTATCTAATTAGTTAGATCCGTATTAAGACTTTTAGCGGCTACTTTTTCTAGCCTAGTACTTCTACTTAGCCTATAATTGCCTTTTTTATACTTAATCCGGACACACTTATATCCCCTTTATCTCCTTATCTTATATTTTATAATCCTATATTTATAAGCCTAGTGCTACCCTATTTCTAACTAAGCCTAAAGACAGGCTTTCTTTTAAAGAGGGGGGTGATATAACGGCGCTATCGCACATTACCTGCCAAAATTTGCCATATTCTGCCGATTTATAATTAGCTCGCCCAGAGCTAGCGCCTTAGCGGCTTACCCTATATATTTATTTATATCGGTCCTAGTAACCCCTTTTTCCCTTCTCCTTAGCTTAATATCTTTGTAATATAGTATTCTACAAGCTTTGGTTTAGAGGCATTTATATAAGCCGTAATACTAGCCTAACTAGTAAAGCTTTCTTATAAGAATAATAAAGGGTAGTATTACCTACTTAGTCGCATTAATACTTTTAATCGCCGTTACCTATTCGCGATTACCTAGTTATATAAAAATCGCTTAACCTATAGTATTAGAGCTTATAATAACTTTTAATATTATAGATATACCTATTATAAATCTAGTCTTATTAAAGTTATAGGAGTCTTTATTTAGAATGCTATACCTTTAACGCGTCTTATTTACTTATATATACTATATATAAAATATATTTTAATCTTTATATCTTACGCGTTAAGAATAGAACTTTCTATTTTATTTTATTTATAGGTCTAGCTAGATACTAATAAAGCGGTATACCTAGTTCTTACCAATAGGTAGGGGAGGAGGACTTTAGCCGCGCGTCGTAAGTAAATAGTTTACTATTTGTTGTATATTAATAATATAGGGCAGAAATCCATATTAGTTAAGGTCTAGAATCTATTAAATAAGCGCCTACTCCTCTAAGGGCTATAACTTTTATTTTTTAGCATTTAATTGCGTAATTAGTATTAAGCTATAAATATAACGCTAAAGAGTAGATTTAGGGACGTTATATAGGTCTACTACTCTATAAATGCTTAAAACCTATTTTTTTTTAATAAATTATTTTAAAGGATCTAGTTTACCTTCTTAACGATTCTTCTAAACGCTGCGTGTTAATGCCATAATTAATTTAATTAAAGACGCGTCCTAATTTTAGTAGGGTGCGCTGGTAAGTAGTAAAACACGTTATATCCTAAATTTAACTAAGCCGTCCAACATATAAAAGACAAAATTCAACTTTAGGGCTTATTACTTAAATATTATTAACGTACGAGGTAAAGTAGGAAGCTAGATATTTTCTAATGTCTAGAATTTAGGCGCTAATGTAGACGGCGTTATAGGTTTAATAGGGTATCTACTACTCTAAACAGTTGCATACTGCGAGATAAGGTAAAATTAGTAAATAACCTACCTTAACTAGATACCTAGCAGCCAGCAGAACACGCTTCTTAGGCGCCTTAGGTATGTAAGTAATATTGCAAATATATACGTTTGTTATTTAGGATTATAAACTTAACATTACAGTAATATTAGCGGTTAGGTTATACTTTAATTAGGTTAAACTAATAAGATAAAACCAATTGGTTAAATCAATTTAATTAGCTTAATCTGAATTGGGTTTAAAGCTTTAGTAATAACTAGGTAACTAGTAACTAGTAAAGCCTTAATAGTAAGGATTTAGGTAAGGATAAACGCTACCTAAGAGAGTTAAGCCTCGTATATTAGCCCAAAATCGTCACCAAATCTTTAAGCTGTATTTAGTATCTCTATAATATATTTACGCCTAATTTAATCCGCTAAAGGCTTTATAAGTAGCTAACTAAATCTAATATAAGGTGATTAATCCCCATCGTATTGTCTATCGCGTCTATTATAGAATGCCCCCGTAACACCTTATATACATCTACCTATTTCTACTAACTTAGCAATTAGAGACTAACCGTAAAAATAATAATCTAATAGCAATCTAATAGCAATTTAACGGCAATCTATGGCATTCTGCTATATTCTGCTAAGTTTTACTAAATTTTATTAAGTTCTGCTAAGACTATAACCTAAACCCTATTCTACCTTATATATATATTAACTAAGCAACTAAGTTAATAATATATGCCCTTTCTTCCCGTTTTCCTACCTTCTTTCCTTATATAACGTCTTAACCTCCTTATATAGTTTATATATATAGTTTAATAATATCTACCTTACTATATATTATTGTCGCTTATACTTTATAACAAAGCCTTATAGTAGGAACTACGGTAGACTTATTAATAGGCTAGGTATATAGGTAAATAAGAAGTTAATAACGTAATAATAACTAGTAGAGTAGTTACCTAATAGATTAACTCTAATTATATTCTAAGATTTACTATAAAAAAGAGAGCTATTTATAGAGACTATGTGTCCTTAAATATATAACTCCTCCCTATAGTAAAAGGTTTAGTATATTAGTACGTTAATACGTTAGTATATTACGTTCCTACGTTTCTACATTTCTACGTTCTAAACTTATAATATAACTAACTATATAACTTAGCTACTCTTTATCCTATAGCTTAATTGGTTTTAGTGCCTCCTATACTATCTTAACTAACCTATTTATATCTATTCTTAGTAGTCGTACTACTGCTAATATAAGGTCCGTAATACTATCCTATAACGGAACCTTATAGCAGGTACTACGATGGGCTCATTATTAGGCTAGGTGTGTAGGTGATGCAAATTAAAGTTAACAACGTAATAATAACTGGTGGAGTGGTTGCCTAATAGATTAACTTTAATTATATTCTAAGAATTACTATAAGGAAAGAACTATCTAGAGTAGGGACTATAGTCCTTTAAATACACAACCATACTCCTAGGAAACCCTCCTTATACGTAAGGTATGTGTGCTTTATCTGCTCTATTGCGGATTATATAAATTATACAGATCATACAGATTACATCACGTAACTTAGTTACTATTCCTCGTTACATGGTTCTACTGGCTCCATTCTAGACCGTGCCTATATTAACCAACTAGCTTCCTCTAACTCTTCTCTAAGTAGTTATAACATCGTACTTAAAGCGTCCGTAACACTTTTTCCCTAATTAATTTCTAATTTTCTTTTCGCGCGACTCTGCTAACTAATTCTATTACGTAATACTACTTAGGACCGTATATTAGCAGCCACGACTTCTCTATACTATAGTTAATATTTTATATATATTGCACCTAAAGCTATTTACTATAACTATTACCTATAAATCTGCCGATTTATAAATTAAAAATTAGACATAGTTAGAGCTATTAGTAGGGTTTATTAACTACGCTCCCTATAATAAAATTTTAGATTTTAATAATCCGAAGTCTAGATTATTAAATATTTAAGACGTCTTTACTACTATAGTAGCCACTACAGTGACAGAGATGCCCTATATTTTAGTAAGTAATTAAGCCTATCCTATATAAGAATCTTATATTATTAGTACTTACCAAATTATATGCTTATAGGGCCTCCTCCTATCTATAAATACTCCCTCCTCTATACCTTTCTCTTTTTTTCTTTTCTTCTTCCTTATAGAAGCTAGAGGTGCTTTAATACTCCTTTTTAGTCTCCACTAAGGGATCTATTGGTTGACGTAGTAATATAGATAGTATTAGATAAGGAGATAGGTAAGAAAGAAGATAAAAAGAACGGAGGAGCCTCCAGTATATATTAGTTGAGTAATATTAATAGCTATATTATAGCTGCCTAATCTCCTATACTTATAGGCCTCCTCCTATTTATAAACACTCCCTCCTTTATACCTGTATAATTACAGTACCTGTCGTACCAACCGCGTGCTTACGCGTTTGGTACGCCGAGTACGCGTTTACGCGTTTGGTGCATCAACCACCCGCTTACGCGTTTAGTGCACTTCTAAAGCACTAACTAATTAGGGGGGAGGCGTATTAGTATATAGACTACGTAGTCTGCTTTATATAATTGACAGTTACTATCTAAACAAGCATACAATACTACATGTATTTCGTGCCCGTGGATACGACTTACTCGTGCTATTAAGTTAGTATAAACACTGATTAGTGAGCGCGCATAGATTAGTAATTACTTAACACCTCCCCCCGAGCGATACTCGACAGTGACTACCTGTTTAGACTCCTAGTACGACCTGTTAGAAGGCCGGAAGCCGGGGATTACGGAACTATTACTAACTCTGTATACTTATTTAAGTCTTAGTATAGTTTACTAAAAGTTTGTAGATGCGAATACAGACCCTTATAGAACCCCCTATCCTTAACCCCCTTAAACCTTAAACCCCTCCGGACCTTTTATGGAAACCCCTACTTTCTTGCAAACTATTACGGACCTGTTAATTGCCTTTACGGACTATTATAAGACCTCTTGAACTATTACGGACCCGTTAATTGATTTTATGGACCGTTATAAGACCTCCCCTACCCGTTATAAGCTACTACCACCCGCTACGTACTATACTATATAGTATGGCAGATATAAGCAAGCAGATTAATGAAGGTTAAGAGAAATAGAGATAAGGAGTCGATCTTACATCTATAACTGATGTTAACAACTATATTAAGTACAAAATCCTTAAATACGGATATTTTAAGCTTATAAATAACGACCTGTGGGAGTAATATAAGGAAGACTTTGCGGACTTTACGGAAGCTATTCTTAAGGCTTGTAACCCTAATGCTATCCGTAACCTATGAGCCCTTTTACGTAACTAGGGTGTATGGGTTAAAAGGGAAAAACGAGTTACTGTTGTATGGTCCTTATATAATATAATATAGGAGGAGGACTAAACGGAACGGACTAAAGAGTAGATCTTGGATTATATCAAAACCAGCGACTTCTTTGCCTCCTTTAAACTTAATAGGATCTCTAGCCTTATAGCTGACCTATTTAACCAAATTCGTCCTATAGACCTAAGCGGCTTTAGAATTAACCTCGCTGGCTAAAATATACCCTACTCTTAAGTTACGGACCATGCTACGGATTATAATACCCCCGTAACCTAAAATACGGACTACAACACCCCTATAAACTAAAATACGGACTAAAACCCTCCCGTCGCCTAAACTACAGATCCATAACCTGCCTAAATTATAGATCTGCAACCTACCTAAGTAAAGACCTACGGTAAAGAGCTAGCTAACTTAGCTAAGCTCTATACCGACGAATCTAAGTATAGCGGTAAAAACGATAACTTTAACTTTAAACTTACTATCTTTACGGATCTCTATTGGAAGGCTAATATTCCTAAATAGGAATTTAGCCAAGCCTATTCCACTATACTGCGCGGCCTAGCCCTTAACCACTACTATACTAACCTTAAGAGTAACCCCCTTGGTGTTCCCTTTAATAAGCTATATAAAGCTACACGTAACTACTTTAAAGGACCAGAATATAAGCGGGACATCCTTACCTAATGGAATGCGACTAAGTTACGGACCGTAATTGATAAGAATACTGAAAAATCGACTATAGAGTGCCTGTAAATCCTTATTAAAGACCTTCGGCACCTACAGCACGGCCTTAATATTAAGCTTTAAATAGACAACTTTCTATATAATAAGCTTATTATGGCTTGCTAGGAAATAGAACCCTATAAATACGCCTATTATAAGCCCGCAGACACCGTAGCTGGCCTTATTAACGATTTACGGTTCTCTATTATAACGTATAAAGCCTTAAACCCGCCGGGCAGTACTTAAGCCTTTGTTACGGACCTGTAAAACCTATAAACTAACTTAGACGCCTACTTTACGGACCGCCGCTACCGCTAGCAGTACCCGTATTGACTAGGTCCTACCCGTAACCCCTATAGTAACTCCTATATAAAAGTATTCCCCTATAGACAAACTAGTTAGAAGTGCTTTGTGTGCGGTAAGGAAGGATATTAGTCTATAAGGTATATTTAGGAAGAACGCAACAAGTTTAAGAAGAGATTTAATAATCGGATTAACTAGTTTATCTTAGACTATAAAGGAGAGGAAGTGGAGGAGTCTCTTAACGAATTAATAGAAGCTCTTATAATTAACTTTAACTTAGATATTTAGGAATAGGAGACCTTAGAGATGTTCCTAACTACTTACGGACCTTTTATGGACAACTAAGCCTTTAATATTATGACCGTATTAGCCGACCGTTCCTTTATATACTTAATCGCACCCAAAAACCAGCCCGTAAGCACACCTATTGGACCTATTACGGACGTTATGGACCGCGAATAGGACCTATTTGTATATATTACTACAGAACGCTATACCCCTAAAGAATTCTACGGCGTTATGATTGATATAGGTGTCTCTAAGAAGTTTACTGTAGGTTATGGATAATACCTTGTATATAAGACTACTATAAATAATAATACGGATATTAATACTATGTAAACTGGGGCCGTAAACGTCTAATTCGGTATTAGCTTAACTATATTAATTAGATTAGTTAAAGTTAAGACTCTAATTAGCCTAGTTAACTTCTATATAGTAAAAGCGGATACCCCTTTCCTACTCTACCTTACGGACATGGATAGGTTATAGGTCTACTATAACAACGTTATAGACACCTTAATTGGCCCCGCAACTACCCTAGGAAGTAAGTATATTACCCTACTAATTATATAACGATTTGGACACCCGTTTCTTATATAGGGAGAAACTTTACGGACCTATATTTAGGAATCTCTTAACTATAACCCGTGCTACCTTACTAGTACGGAAATCCACCGCCTATACCGCCGTTTCAGCTACCTGTTAGCCGAAAAGCTGTATAGAGTCCTTAAACGTTTTAGATACGATAACGTTAATAGGAAGACAATTAACCACCTAACTAAATACTGCTCCTTTTACTAGAAATATAGACGTTCCCTAGGCTAATTTAAGTTCACCCTTTGTAAGGACCTTGACTTTAACTACTCAGTGTATATAGACATTATGTATATTAACGGCAGCCTAGTATTACATATAATTAATAAGGCAACCCGCTACTAAGCTGCCCGTTAGTTGTAAAATATATCTATAAAGCATACTTAGGATATTTTATAGACCTGCTAAATTAATATATACGTTAGACCTCCTAAGTATATTACCTACGACGCCGGTAGGAACTTTATTAGTAAGGAATTCTAGCAGTATACTACGGCCATGGCTATATTAATAAAAGCTGTTCTAGTTAAGGCGTATTAGTCTATTAGGCTTATTAAGCGAGCTTACCTAGCTCTATAGAGAGCTTATTAGATTATTACGGATAAGTATAAGGACATTTAAAAGGAACTGGCTTTATAAATAGCTATAAAAGCTGTTAACGATACCGCTGGCCCTAATGGACTAGTATATACCCTCTTAGTTTACGGAGCCTACTTAAGAATAAGCAACCTAGGCCCCCCTACCCCGTTTATTACGGAATAAGTAGCTATAATACGGAAGGCAATAGCCGAAATAGCTAAATTACGGGCTAAACAAACTATTAATAACGCCCTATATTACCGCAACGGACCTAATACGACCTTAGTATATAACCTCCCGCTTAACTCTAAAGTCCTTATATGGCGTGAAAGCGGTAGTTAGAATGGACCTTACCATCTACTAGCCGTAGAAAATGAGACGTGCTGCGTATAGCTTTTTAGCAGGCCAACTAGCTTTAGAAGCACGTCTATAAAACCCTACTTTTGGCCTAAAAACACTTATAACGTCGAGCTAGACGAACTAAAAGTAACCGCCGAACTAGACGAACTAGAAGCGACTGCTAAATTAGATAAACTAAAGGCACCCTTACCTACTCTAGAGGTCCCCTAGAAACCTACTAAACCTACTAAACCTGCCGTAAAGCGTGGCCAAGGACGCCCCCGTAAGAATCCCGTAATAGAGAACTATTTAACCTCTATAGGCACATCTATAAAGCAATCTCCGCCTATAGATATATTAGTTCTAGTACAGGAAACCCCTTTTACGGACTTACGGCGTAAAGAGATTAATGGACTACTTAAAAAGGGTATCTTTATAATTATAACGGAGAGAGACGTTCTATAAGGCGTCCGTATATTTAACTTACGCTTTATTAATAAGATTAAGCACCCTAGTATTAATAAAGCCTTTAAGAAATTAAGGCTCGTTATATAAGCTTATAGCGACTAGGGAAAGGACCTAGTCCTTACGTAATTGCCTATAATTTAACGGGTTAGTTAACGGATTATACTTACACTTACGCCTGGACTATAGCAAACTAAATTTGTAGCCCTTTACTTACGGGATATCTTATAAGCCTATGTGTAGTCTAATACCTACCTAAGTAGGGATATCTTTATACGACTACCCTATAAGCTTAACCTATAACTAGGAACAATTTTATGGGTTATAAAACCTCTTTACAGAGTACTAGAAGCCGGAAATTATTGGTTTAAGATATACTACTAATACCACGTTAGTAAACTTAAAATGGAATAGTTAACCTATGACCCCTGCCTCCTATACAGCCTATTAAACGGCCTTAGTATTATTAGACTCTAAATAGATAATACCCTCTTCTTAGTAGACCGGATATTTGTGGACGCTAAAGAGACTAAACTATAAGAAGCTAAGTTCCTAGTAAAGCTGCGAGAGTAGTTAACTAAGTAGACTCCAATTAAGTTTAACGGAGGCTTAATTATATAAAAGGGTAACTTAATCTAGCTGACCTAGGAACGCTAAGCTTAAAACCTAAAGCTTATTATAGTAAAGCCTACGGACCTTACTAGTTCCCGCGGAGAGATTTGTAAGACCGTAAATATAAAGGACTAATACGCTGTATAGCGTATAAGAGGCGCCTATATTACCATAGTCTGCTAACCTAAATCTGCCTATAACTTGTCCTTTACGGCCCAGGCAGTAGATCTATAAGAAGAAAATATTAAGCAGCTTAATAAGCGCATTTAGTGGTAAATTGATAATACAGTAAGGGGACTTACTTTTATACCACTAGACCTAAGTTCCCTTAGCTTACTAGCATTTATGGACGCCTCCTTTACTAATAATAAAGACCTATTATTATAAATTGGCTTTATAATTATACTTACAAACCGCAATTAGGACGCAAATATACTGTACTAGTCTTTAATTAAGTGTAAACGAGTAACCCGTAGTGTACTAGCTTCTAAACTATATATACTAGCTTATGGATTTAATATAGCAGCCGTAATTAAATTAACGGTCCAGAAGATTCTATAACTGGAGTAGTTACCCCTAGTTTTATACACTAATTTAAAGTCCCTTTACGACTGCCTAGTTAAACTAGGTATAATATAAGAGAAGAGGCTTATAGTCGACCTAATGTGCTTACGTTAAGCCTATAAACGACATAAGATTATGGAGGTTAAATAGATTGTATTAGGAAATTTTTTTTAGGCACGTTGTTGCAAGCGAAAATCGGGTCTGCAAAACCTGCATAAGTCGCGATTTGCGGCAATTCGCAGCAATTTGCTATAAACACGCAGCTACTTATAAGTAGCCTATGCAAATTGCTATAAATACGCAGCTACTTATAAGTAGCCTGTGCGAATTGCTGCAAATTACCGCAAATTGCTAAAATTACGACTTAAGCCAGCTTTGCATAAAGCTCCGTATAAAGCTCTACACGAAGCTCTATATAAAGCTCTATATAAAGCTCTATACAAAGCTCTATACGAAGCTCTATATAAAGCTCTATATAAAGCTCTACACAAAGCTCTATACAAAGCTCTATATAAAGCTCTATACGAAGCTCTATACAAAGCTTTATATAAAGCTCTATACGAAGCTCTACACGAAGTTTTACATAAAGCTCTGTACGAAGCTTTATATAAGGCTTTATATAAAGCTCTATATAAGGCTCTGTACAAAGCTCTATATAAAGCTCTATATAAGGTTCTATACGAAGTTCTATACAAAGCTCTATATAAAGCTCTGCGTACAGAGGCTCTGTATAAAGCTCTATATAAGGCTCTGCACGAAGCTCTATATAAAGCTCTATACGAGGTTCTATATAAAGTTCTATACAAAGCTCTATACAAAGCTCTACGTATAGAGGCTCTATATAAAGCTCTATATAAGGCTCTGTATAAAGCTCTATATAAAGCTCTATATAAAGCTCTGCACGAAGTTCTATATAAAGCTCTATACAAAGCTTTACGTATAGAGGCTCTGCACGAAGCTTTATATAAAGCTCTATACGAAGTCCTACACGAAGCTCTATATAAAGCTCTATATAAAGCTCTATACAAAGCTCTACTAAGACTCTATATAAAGCTTTATATAAAGCTCTATATAAAGCTCTATACAAAGCTCTATACAAAACTCTATATAAAGCTCTATATAAAGCTCTATATAAAGCTCTACGTATAAAGGCTCTATATAAGGCTTTACGCGAAGCTCTACGTACGGAGGCTTTATATAAAGCTCCGTATAACATATATTACTTTAGGTCCCCGCTATATTCCTAATAGCCTCTGCATATAGGTAGCCACCTTATTTTTTACCCTTCCTTCCTTATATCCTCCCTACTTAGAGAGGCACTAGAACTACAGCTAGTAAACAACCGTTACTAGAACTAGATAACCGTCACTAGAACCAGACAACCGTCCCTAAAGCTAGACGACCGTCGCTAGAGCTAGACGACCGTCGTAAGAGCCAGACGACTGTCGCCAGAGCTAGACGACCGTCGTTATCTAGACGACCGTCACTAGAGCTAGACGATCGTCGCAAGAGCCAGACAACCGTCGCTAGAGCTAGACGATCGTCGCCAGAGCTAGACGACTGTCATCAGAGCTAGACGACCGTCGCTAGAGCCAGACGACCGTTATCAGAGCTAGACGACCGTCATTATCTAGACGACTATCACTAAAGCTAGACAATCGTCGCAAGAGCCAGACGACCGTCGCCAGAGCTAGACGATCGTCGCCAGAGCTAGACGACTGTCGTTAGAGCTAGAC
>Ga0307515_10002937_pt1 | contig 36158 bp, 36 predicted proteins | sample 17_EM_MG_FD_194513 | JGI IMG/M metagenome (GOLD analysis project Ga0307515, IMG submission 194513) | Populus trichocarpa ectomycorrhiza microbial communities from riparian zone in the Pacific Northwest, United States - 17_EM | ecosystem: Host-associated > Plants > Roots > Unclassified | place... | reverse complement strand
CCAAAGTGAAAGGTTGCATAATGCGGATACGCCTGTGCCAAAATGAGCGTCAACGGAGCGTCAACGATTTTTCGTGCTGTAAGTCAGGTTATTAGAATGTGAATTTATCATTATTATCTATAATCATTGTATTGGCCGCCTTTTTAGGCAAAATAGAGTGCTACACTCTCCTTGCCCCATCTTGACAATGAGCGTCAATAAAGCGTCAATGTTTTTGGTCTTGGATCTTGGGTAATCTTGGTGGTAAATGATCGCATACATCTATAACCAATGTTTTGGCAGCCTTTATACGTTGATAAGCAAGAGGTCGTCCCGCAGCAGTCTCCCGGACAATCACAACTAAATTCGTTTTCAATGCTGCAACTCAGTGATCCTGCACGTTTTAGCCTATACAGCCGGGCAAAACTCCATATATAGACATCAGCGGCCATCTCGCGCTTTGATTAACCATCCTGCAAGGCCAAAAATCGTTGACGCTCCGTTGACGCTCATTTTCATGATCGGGCAGGGAGCCTGTTGCTTTTCTTTTAGCCTGTAAAGGCGGCCAATACATTGCTTGTGCATAACAAAGGACAAGTGACTTTTCAATTACCTGACTTACAAGACTAAAAATCATTGACGCTCCATTGACGCTCATTTTCAAGATCGGGCAGGGAGCGTGTTGCTATCTTTTTAGCCTGTAAAGGCGGCCAATACATCGCTTATACATGACAAAGGACAAGTCACTTTTCAATTACCTGACTTACAAGACTAAAAATCGTGGACGCACCGTTGAGGCTCATTTTCAGAATGGGGTACGGAGCGTGTAACTCTTGTTTTCAATTATACAGGCGGCCGATTCATCTGAAAAAACTGACAGTGTGCAAAAGTTGATATTTTGCGATTAACAGTAGGGTATCTAAATGCGACCACAAATAGAAAAACCCGAAACACAGGACCGGAGATTGGAACCGACGGGTGTAGCCAGACCCGGCAAAACCCGCGGGTTGACGGGTACGGGTCCGGGTTTGGCCCGCCAAGACGCTGGGGGTCGGATTTTTGGACGGTTCTGGAACCGAACTGAACCGTTTATCTGGTCCAAACCCGGACCGCTGGCGGGTTACCTGGACCCGTTGCTAACACTACTTCCCGATGACAAAAACAGGCTTCCAAAAGTTTGAACGGAATTTTCAAAAGAGCAATATCAGACAACAGCGATACCTTGAAATCATCCGAAACCGTGCTCTTGGTCTCTTTACCGATTACGAGCTAAGCGTTGTCGCTGATGAGGATGTGGCTTGGCTACGTATGCAAAAACACATTGTGAATCTTCTCTCTGCAGGCCCTGTGGCCAATTCGCGGCGTACAAGCAGCCGCCCACCTGAAAATTAGTCGTTGCGAGGATGGACTGCACTGGGTGGACTGTTGTTCGAGGATTTGCATTGTGAGTGGGTATTTTTCTGGCACTTTGGAGGGTGGACGGATGGGTGATGATTTGGAGTTTTTCAGTGAGGTTTTGGGTCTCTTTTTGGTGTTTTGTTGATTTTATTATTACATCATTCATATTCATGCATGAAGGGCTGTGTTGAGAGTTGATGATGTTGAGATCAATCTTTACGATGTGTAATTTTGGGAATGGCATAGTAGCACCGAGAGGACTCCGTGTATGGCGAATATGCAATTGGTAGTTCGGTATCTTTACGCAGCAGAAGTTAGCCCAAATGATTAGTGCAACGCGAACGCTTTTCAGCTCGTTGCGATAACAATCTTTGTCAAAGGAAGCCAATCAACAACCCTGCCGCATGCTTGTCACCTCCTGTTCTAAGTTCCCAATTCCCGTCCATCCAAGGAGTTCGAAGTGTGGATGGCGGGACAACCCAAGATCTTTGAATCGTCGACAGCATGAAAAGATGCATCACGACGATCCTCCTAATCATATCAACACTTTCGTTCCATTACACAACGCTTGAATTCATTTACTCCACATTCATTCAGATTTCGTTTAGTCACTGCATTCATTTTTCGTACTTATCACTCGCCGCCTTTTTACATCATCACATGAATGCGCCGCACTCCTCTGCCTCCTCTTCCTTCCAGCACCAAGTGAAGCAGACTATCTATCCACAATAACGATCTCGATGACGATCTCAGCACGATACCCAAAAATTACAATGATTGTCGAGATGACATTTCAGAATCCGACGACCAGCCTGTTCGGCGATCATGCAGAAGAGCAATGGGCAGGTGGCCATCAAAAGATTCCTTCACATCAACAATTGGAAAACAAGTCGCAGCAACTCAATTCACTTCCACGTCGGAGCAGCCCATACAATCTGACCATAGGGAGGTCTATATTGAATCGGAGGAGGTGGATGAACGCGAGCCTGCGCTGCTGGCATCCAAGGAGGTATCCAATTAATCGTTTGAATGATTGAATCCGCCCACTATTGTCTATATTGACTCGAGGAAGGATTCAAACAAACCCGGTGAGCAATTTGTTGCATGAAAAGCTGGAAATCAGGGGTGATGTGCGCCCTTTGTTGACGACGTGACAGGCCTCATCGTCGGCACAGAATACAACGCCCAGATAACCCTTTCAGGTGTTCCAGCGATGGTCATGGCAGGTGGGAAGCCTATAGCTATCCATTATGCGATGTTTGTGAATCCCTTTGCCATGAGTGTGGTGAAGACCACCCAGATTCATAGTTGGTGGTATGATGAAATCGCCAGGAGTGATCCAGCCTCGAGAAACTCAGACCCTCGGCGTACCTACATTTCAGTACTAAATGAACCATCCCAACGAGTGTTTTCATCTCTGATATTCTGCATCAGGCTCTCACAAAGATTACTGGCTCCCGTGCAGCGATGGGATGATCATGCAAGACCTCAAACGACTCTATTTGCGGATTTGGAACACAATTGCCTACAGAGATCTGCAAAACGGTAGCCTGGCTATTGCCCAAGCACACGTTTACATGCCCCACAATTGTTTTTATGGTAAGTTCAAAGTTCACTTCTTGTTTAATCGTTGTCTTGACTATCAATTTTGAGGTGTGAGTTTCGATTTGTAGCGACCGAAATTGTGGATCATATTCAGCGGACCTACTTCTATGGCATACGACGAAACCCTATGACAGATAGATCATTGATTGACGAAATCAACCCGACATTCATTGCCCTCACCGCAATGGCCATCCACCATTGTCTGTCGGCCTGGAAGATAGCCGAGTTTGGGGTCCTGCCAGTGTTTGGTCCGGGAGGTGGAGCACAACATAAGTGCGATACAATACACATTAATCATGCGGTCAATAATGCATTCACAGATGTATTTCGTCGTCTCTATGTCGATTTTCGTTCTTCCTCGCCAGAGGTTCAATCCAAAAAGATAGACAATATTCGCAGAATGATCCGCCGGAGGATCAACTACACTGGTCGAGACCCAGCGATGGCACAACCTCACAACGATCAGGGTGGCTTTGATGAGGACTTCCTTCATTATTTCCCAGAGGAGCTGATAGAGCAGCCCAACAATTCTTTTATTCATCTCAGCATCTTTGGTGCTGCTACTGAAGCTAGTATGCGATTCCCTGCCGTTCTGCCTGCCGTCGCCAGCGGCAGCCAGCTCGTCCCCTGCACTGACAGCAACAGCAACAGCAACGACTTAACCAACATGACCAGCATTGAGAATACGGGATTAGTCGATGGAAGTACGATTGTAGAGCGTGCGATGTGGCTTGGAGGTAAGGAATGGTGTCAGTGATCAAATTTAGGATCTTCTTTGTGTGCTATTTTATTCTAACTTTCATCGATATATCATAATAGTAGTAAATATAATCGAACTGATGGTTTACTGAAGTCTGATCTCCAACGCGTGGAAGCATGATCGCAACAATGCGTAAAACTCCCGCAATAAACAGCAAGCTACTGACGATCTCGCATCAACACATTAAATATCATGAACCACATCTGCATGGTAACTATCATTGGGCAAATTGAGCCATGAGGGTCTTTAATAACAAAAACTACACGCTTCATTGAACGGATGGAGCCAGTACTAACAGCATCGCGAGGACTAATCGAATTGGGCGACGTAGGAGTATGCCGGGAGAGGAGTTGTGATATTGCCAAAGGAAGTGTAAACAGTTCGTGCAGTGCGCGTTGTCACATTCGCAAGTGTGGGTACACTGGTTGTGACGCTTGATCACAGCATCGCAATGACTCAATGAACACTCTGGAATAGTAAAGCAATGCCATATTCCAGGGAAACCTCGATTTCATTTTTTTGAGTTTGTGGGTACAATAAACTGATTAAATTGAATGAATGTAATGGTGGCACGTGACCATGGCCGGGTAACGGAAATTTTCTATAGTCGGCTCACCACGAGCCTTAGATCTCTAACGATAATCTTATTACACTTCTACACAGACTATCACTTGTGTCCACGTTTGCAACCGTATTTCTATAATTACCATCCGTCTGCCTATGAGGCCCGACTTAGGCGTACGTGCCCTTACAATGAAAGATATTTAGTTTTTGCTGATGTGGTGAACCATTGACGCATTCTATCCTACTTGTTCTTCCCTCCTTCATTTCTCCGCGTTTCTGCTGCATTGACTGTCGCCAACAACTGTTCAGCCTGTCTCTTTGACTTCCATGTTGTGTGAACCAACCCAGGCACATTTGGTGCAGCGCTTAACTCCTGATGTTCTGGGCATCCCAGATCCTCGATGCCATTGTTCTGCTCTATAATGGATTCATCCTCCGCTGTGCAATCCTCTTCACTGTCTGTTGGATTATCCAAGTCACCATTCCAGATTGGCCAATCATCGGTGTCCAAAGTGCATTTGGGTGTGCTACTCTTGTATCTTTCCACTGGATGATGGTTGATTCTCTGGATTTGGCGGACATTCAAGATTTGAGTTTGTCCTCCCGGCAGGTTGTTTGCAGACAAAGCTGGTGGCAAAGGGGATCCTTCTGACAAGTTGAATGCAGCCGCACCGTCATGTTGAAAAAGTGACCAGGATGCTATGACGATCTGTTCCGTGACTGAAATATATCCTACGGCGGTCATCTGTTTGATTTGAGACCGGGATTCCTTCTGGGTAGCACAGAGGTGCTGGCTGCCCTGCCAATAGTGTTAGCAACAGTTCCGTTTTCGGACCGTTTCTATTATAGCGGTTCCATGAAAACCCGGACCTGGCCGGTTCGGTCCGGGTTTGTACAAAACGGTTCCCTCAACTAAGTCCACGAATATCCATTCGATAATTTAGTGTTTGGTACATCAAATATGCAGCTGCAGACGGCACATCTTTTGGTGGTCTCCGATTTGTGATATTTTTAAAACTCAGCACGCAGCTTTGAGATTATTATCATTTTTGCTATAAAACCGAGGTTTTTGGGCTGCCGCTTGCTGAGATTTAAAGATATCGAAAATTGGAGACGGCCAAAAGATGCGCCGTGCAAAGCTGCATATTTCACATACCAAACACTATACTCTCTAATGAATATTTCTGGCCTTAAAGTGATGGTTCGCATATAAAATCGTCTATTTTTGATGGGGTAAGGCCGTTGCCAAGCAGACCTATAATACCCGCCGGGTCCAAAACTGGAACCGTTGCTAACACTACCTGCCACATCTCCAAAAAGTCGTGAACCTTGGCCATTCTGTGCAATTTCCTTTCTTCCGCCTCTTTCTTCATTTCTGAGTTGTTTACTGTGTTCATGGTATCCAATTCTAGGTCAGTGCGTGCCAAAATCACGTTATTGGCTCAAGCAAACTGCCTTGCAACGACTTTTTCGCAAAAGGTCTTGCCTGTGGTTTGGGACTGCCTCCCGCCAATAACATCTCGGACAAGGGAAAAACTGGCCTCCACTCCGATAACATCTGGTATGATAGAAAATAAGTCGTGCACCACTTTGGAGAAATTGGTGTATTTTGAGTGAGTTTCTTCCTCTTAGCGCCACCAATCGGTTATGTCCGGTATCCAAAATGTACCACTATGCTCCATCGGGTGCGAGTGATAATCATTGAGATATCGATCAATTTGTCCCCAGTTCCTTGGTGCCTCAGGTGGCGAATTCAAAATGAGCGTGGCGGCGGTCAATGAGCCAGCTGCGGGATAACTGCGTCCGGGGGTCGTCTCAGCCACATTGTTAGGCATCAAGTATTCAACATCATCACTGGAAGAATCATATGGATCAAAGGATCATTGATAGGACGCTGATGCCGTTGCAGAGAGAAGTAGATTGTTGCTCAGTACAGTTTCGAGTTTATTGTCAGCCCCACTTCGATGTTTGGCACAGTATTCATTCTCCACATTCTCCATACAGGCCTCTTGGTATTGTGTAGTGTAGGATGTCTCGTCCTCAGGATTGATATCCATTCACTTCTCCCACTTTCTAAAGGATCGCAACTTCCGGAAAGGATCGAGGTTGTGTGGAGAAATACGAAGCATTCCTGTCATTGGGGTCACTTTAGCGTAGTATTTTGAAAGCTCCTGTCGAGCTAACTTCACAGCAAAGAACTAGTCTTCTTTCCACTGAGTCATCTTCTTAGCCAAAGCTCGCATTACGCCATCCATGTGATCTAACATGTCATTTTACACTGTGATGTTGACTGTATGCCTCTTCGACATCCAAAGGGTCCAATATCGAAATGGCCCCATTACTTCCATGACATACTTGACAATCGTCCACCCATCCTGAGTTGCTATCAGTGGCCGGTATTCACTGTAGTTTGGCTTTTGAAGTCACTTGCATGTGAATTCCTGTAATCGGTAGGCGCGATCAAACAACTCCGGTGCAGAGTTCCCATGTGTCTTCACATCCATAATCGGATGTACTGCCGTGCGGACTTCAGCATTTTGACAGTCAATGAACTTGTTTCAGCGTCCAGGCGTTAGCGTAATTAACACTGCAAGCATTCTCTGCTATATGTAGGTCAGCTTTAGGACATTCAAAATATCATGAAATACGTACTTTCTCAATTATCTTTGCTAAACCTGGTCTCATGGCCGACACCTTGTCAATTCTAGCATTGCCCTCTTTTCGAATTCTCTGACTCCTCGCAATGTCCCTGGTTTCATTGTCTCCAAATCGCTGATCATGCTCATGGGCTTCCCAAGACTTGGTGCGGCCTTTCACACCTAGACTGCTCATGAATGCACCTAAAGCCAGCTGTATGACGTGCGCCATGCATGCTATGCGGTTCCTCAATGCCGGCCACTCGCTTCCAGAGGTCTCAAGTGTTGATTGCAGCTCGCATGTAATCGAGTAATTTGAGGAAGCATTATCCGTTGTAATACCAAGTAAACGGCCCTCGGTAAGCTCCAAACAATCCAGCGCGTTTTTCAAATGTACAGCTAGCCTCGCTCCATTATGTTGGCCCTTGACCAATCATCCTGAATGAACTTTCGAAACGGGAACAGAACAGGCAATAAATCTGATCGAAATCAAGTTGAACTTCACACAATGCCCAATTTCGATCCATATGGTACCCAATGACCAACGTTATGGCTAGTATGTTCGTTGAAGTCCATCAGTCCCAAGCTGAACTAACCATATTTTGTAATGGCAGTTGTTTCTTAATTGAATCCACAGTCAGTGCATAGTCCCGCCAGCAAATGTCACTAACAGTCATAGCGGAAGGTAGGACTAGAACGTCCCGTGATACCTTATATGACCGTCGTATCGCAGGATTTCAGACGGCGTTCCCTGGAATGTGTGGCGAAGGACATCCTAACATGAGGTAGCGATTCCACGTGTCTTGGTGAAATTCAGAAGTTTCAAAGTCCTTAGCTTCCTGTTTGGAACATTTTGTCTGTCATTTGGATTAATATGGAATTAACTGAATATCAAATCTGATTTCCCTCTGCAAAATTACTATTGTGATTCCTCGACATCGTTGGCTCTTCAGAACGGCCAAAGCTGTTTCATTCACCGTCGAACGAGTCAATTCAGTAACTTCTGACTCTGTTAATTCGTTTAACTTTGCGACGTGGGCTTTGGCCAGCAAGTGTTTCCCGATTAAGCTCCTCCCTCGTTCTGTTGGATGGCAAAGAAGTTGGTCACAAATGATACAAATGATGCCCGGGCTGCCAGTCGCCTCAACTCCGCAGTGTGAATAGAATCGCCACGACGGCGCATGTCCAAAATTATTTCAACTAATAGGTCGCTTCGAGCCTTCATTCAGTGAAGCCCACCCAGCATTGAAGATGACTTGCAATGTAAGGTCGCTCAAATCGCGAATGAAGACAAGTCTATTTTTGGAAGAGATCAAAACCTCGAGCAATGAGGTGTTCAAAGATTGTGTATGTTAGGGGCTCTCCTATAACAGCAATAATGGCACTCGTGGTAGGACGTGGAAAGTACATACCATGCTTAGTCCTCCGAGTTATGGGCCAGGATCATGCTCTTTAGCAGGACTTTGATGATCATTGCGGGAAGCTTTGAGCGAGGCAGTTGAGGAGGTGCCAAGCGTTACAAGAAGCTTCTTTCACTTCTAGATACTATGCAGGACTTGCACAAGCATACGTGCACGGCAGTTGATAGTCCAAACGATTGAGAGGGCTCCAAACCTCCATCTCGTAATAAGTGGATAATGGCAAGGCACAGCCCGGTATCGAGAATGGTCTCTACCTTAGTATGACGTAACTGAGGGATCTTTGACATTAGGCTTAAGCCAGAAGCAAGCACCTTGCATTGATTTTCATGTGTCTGAATTGCAACGCATGATGCGTGTCAAAAGTCTACCTTCTCTCAGCACAGATTGATATCCGGTGATCCTGAAGATTTAACTACCGAACAAACTGAAAGATCAAGCACTTCCGTTAGGCGCACGCAAATAAGTCGCAAGGATTTCTGCCGCGCAATTTGATAAGACTCACAGATAGGTAGCTATTGTGGGGAGCACTTCCAACAAGCGCATAAAAGTAAGCCGCATGGATATCTACCGGACATCGGGAATAAGTCCCCAAGATACGTTGCTATTGTTGAGGTATTAATTATGATAAGGAATTTCGGGTAGTTAGACCCATGAGGTAGTGGTCTGATGTGAGGGATGAATTTTTCGTTCGAAATCAGGGGATTATCGATAGCGACACCAAGCCCGTGTTATTTATCCGGGAGTCTACAAAGAGATCAAGATTGTTCCGGCAATGCAGAATGCGACCGGCTTGAGATACGCAAAGCCGGATACCTAACACCGAAGAAGAATCCTTATTTATTGATGCCTTTTTATGATACCTATATCTATTATATCTGTACCTAGAATCTATTAGCTTTGTGTAGCGGCAGCCCCGCACCTTCGATTACCTCCTAATTATACAAATGCCTATAACCTTCGAAAACGATTACGACGCTATAGTATACTCCTTGGAGTGTGTAATCGCTCACGCAAGACGAACCCAGCAGATCGTGGTGGCGCAGTGTTTGTGGTGGCTAGTTCCGATCATTGGACTCGAGCAGGCATTAGTTTCCTATATTGATAAACCTCTAAACCAAGGGAATACAATCCTTCAGGAGCAACCTCACCGGGAAGTTCCAGCTATCCCTAGGGACCTTACTGAGGACCGACGAATCGATCAAGTACTAGACAATTCCAAACAGTACTTAACAGATTCGAGGCAATTGAGAGAAATTGCAGCATTATAGATTTCCGGGCAAACGGCGACCGGACGAAATAATCCCTCGGGAAGAATTCAGAAATCCTTAATGAAGTCCCGGAAGATTTCTAATAAGACTACGAACGATATGCGAGACTATTATAGCAAGACAGAGTGGATCGACGAGTGTGAGACACCAAGAAGGAAAGCAGCAAGCGAGTGCTTGCATTTTGCTTGGCCCTCCGACAGGAAAGGAAACCATTACGTCAAGGATTGCAGACGGCAGATTCAGATAGTTAAGGGAACTGCGCCATTTACCAAAAGCAATAAATATCAGAGGCCAGTTGTATCTTCAGAGAAAAGTCATTACGAGGATAGTTCCGATTCCGAATATAGTGACAGTACGGATAGTTCCGATTCCCAAGAATAATATTGAATAGGAGCTACGGCTGCACACGCCCACAGCTCTTAGCGAAGTATTGTTGGATAGGTGTTGTACCCCCGTAATAGTATAATTAATAAACCCTACGCTCCTAGGTTTATTATTACGACGCATGCAAGAAGAAGAGCTTAAGGCTTACCAAGGACCAAATATTCGGCAACAAAAAGTTCAGCTTTACAAACAAGGCTGGATATCGAACAAAATCACAGCTATTTTATATTTTGTCGGAAATTGGTGTATGCCCATGAATGAGTTTGATTGGGACGGATATACGCCTAATATATTCGAATACGAACCTCTCAATATCCACGGTTCAATATATTAGATTTGATCCGAAAAACCAGAGAATGTTTCGAATAATCCAATATTCCACTAAGAACCCAAGACACCAAAAGCTTGGGTAGACTACTATCGACAATCAGCTAGATACGGTGATCTACTTACGATTGACGATCCAGTATTCAGAAATCACTGGGAAGAATACCATTCGTGGGCTGACGAGTGGGAGTGTAACTGCAAACACGACGATAAGACTGAGTGGTGTTATTGTGACGACGATGAATCATCAGCAAAATGGAGCCAGTGGTAGATCTTACCTGTCCTCCGACAGACCGACTATATGATATATTGATCACTATTACACTATCGATTATATTGATTCAATTACGAAACCTCATCGAGCAGTATATGCATATGCGATATTATCAGTTGTATGAAGAAAACTGCTTATCTCTCCATTGCCAATGGATGATTCATTTCGAAGAATCTATTCTTGTCACATGTGCAAAAATCGACAAATATACATCTCGCAGTTGGAGGATGCATAACTAAGGAAAGGATAGCGGTTTACCGACGGTTATAATCAAGGGCTCTTGGAAGGGCATAATAATGGCTGGGATTAAGCCAAAGAATATTATTAAAAAATAGTAGAAAGAGAGCTTAGAGAAGCCAAACAACAATGGAAGGAAGAAGGTGCGAATAACGAGTATTCTGAGGATTTAGCAGGAAAATACGAGGAGCCAGAGGTTGACGATGAATGGTCATCCTACAGGCAAAAAAGAGGCTCAAAGCAGACTCAGTCTTCAGATTCGTAAAGGAAGGGTTGGAGAATTAGCCCGATGATGACCTTAGGGATGCCATTGAGCGTAATGAGTTGCTCGATACGAATCGAGCTATTGTTGTTCTACTGCAGATGATGAGATCATTACTTTAGACGTCTAGGATGTCACTTCTCAGAAGTTATAAAAGATCATCAGTTGACCTCAAAGACCATAGTGCGAAGTAAGTTAATGCTACCACCATCAGTACTAGAGTGCTTGTTCAATGTATATTTTCGATATTACTTCGACGATATTACCTTTACATATTACTTCAGTAATTTATATCGTCGATATTATTTCAACGATATTACATTGATATATTACTTCAGTAATATATTTCTTCGATATTACTTCGTCGATATTACTGTCATATATTACTTCAGTAAATTATATTTTCGAGATTGCTTCGATGATATTACATGTACATATTACTTCAGTGATTTATATCTTCGATATCATTTCGACGATATTCCCTTCATATATTACTTCAGTAATTTATATCATCGATATTACTTCTTCTATATTACCTTTATATATTACCTCATTAATTTATTTTTTCGATATTACTTGGACGATATTATTTTCATATATCATTTAGCTATGAATAACTTCCTGGGGGGTGGCACCTGAATAATAAAATCTTCTTTATAATACGGTATACACCAAGAGAGATCTTTTTCGAAGGAAAAAAGCAAATAAAATCAGGTTGTCATGAGGGAATTATTATTTAACTTATGGGAATAATTCCGGATCGCATTACCTTATGATATGATAAACGAACACATGTATGATGTCTTCAGATATTCTCACTTGGTTAAATGATTTTCCGATATTAAGGAACCAGGCTCCGTTTTATTATTATTTTATGGTTTTTATAACGAAAACAATTATATTTAATAAAAAATGGCAATCGGAGATTTGACATAAAAAGAAGGGGGTAAAAAAGTATGCAAGATATAAATTACGTTGCAAAAATTGGTTTTCCTGGAACAAAAACAATTAAAAATTAATTACGATAAAGATTGACAATGCAATATTAATAGGTTCGATGGTTATTCTGAACAGGGTAACTGGATTCGAATCGATCAGAACTGCATGGCTATGTCCCATAGTCAAGCAAAGGTAGTGTTGTGAATATTCTTACGACGGATATTTTGGTTTACGGATCAACTCATTAATCCTTATCTAATAGGCTTTTATATACCTTTGAAGATATACGAACGAGGGACTTGAACCTATGGGCGAAAAAGTTCGCGCATACGAAATGGAGTTAATGAGCAAAACGTTGCAATGGATATTCTCTTCAATATTCGAATTACCTTCGACTAAGAGAAACAGGGAAGAAGTATGTTGTCTTGAGGTATTCTCATCGATATTCGAATACCCCTCGACAAAAAGAGAAACGATGATGTGTATGACATCTTCAGGTATTTTCATCGATGTTTGAATACCCCTCAACAAAGGAGAAACGAGGACAAGCTACGTTGTCTTCAGGTATTCTCATCGGTACTGGAATAACCTTCGATAGAGAGAAACGAGGACAAGCTATGTTGTCTTCAGGTAGTCTCGTTCAATGTGGAATAATAAGAAACGATAATACACTATGGTATCATCAGGTATTCTTATGATTATACTATCATATAATAATAGTTAAGTATTCACTAATCATTCTTGATACATCAGAATTACAGCTATAACTAGGAATGCTCTGATTATAATTTTTATATCAAATAAAGCTAAGTAATACATATTCAAACTATATACAAGAATTACAGCTGTGAATAGTTATACCGATTAATCAGGGACGGACATGTACTATGGTATGTCCAGATACTGTCGCATACGGGGATCTAAGATACCATTATCTTATATAACATAGTTATACTATGGGTCGAAACTTTAGGAGACATAACTCAATGTCATCGGGCGCATTCTAAAATGGTCAGACCTGGCCCACTTGCGGGTGATACTCTCACGGCGAAGGTCTTGATCGTTTGGAATGTGTCTTGTACATTTGGAGATAGTTTCGAAAGCATCTTGAAGCATAGTTTATATGTATCGAATGGAGTATCATACAGTCAACAGTCCTAGGGCCTGCTTGACCTGGCATTGCACATCTGAGAAACATCTGAGTAGATGGAATAAGCTTTAAAATGTTAAGTCAAGACAAAAAGCATGCACGAGCATGGTATTCAAATAACCTTTTGGAGTAGATGGACAATTTATTATATATATCAATTAAAGTACGACACGTCGACCGGCTTGCTGCGTGCGTAAAAGGAAATAATTGAAGTAAATGATCATGAGTTCATATATACCATGGGAATAGATGAATTTGCGATATAAGGATTTCCGATCACATTTGGTGAAGTTAAGTATAAGACTCGACCCCTTACTATGCTAAAGTTCAACAGGAAAATTCTTGTCTGCAAAGACGGCAGAGGACGTGCATCATCCGCCCTAGAGAAGGGAGTGATACATGGGTCTCGAAGTCTAAGAGAAGAATAATAACAATATAGAACGGCAATAAAATAGTCGTTCTATTTAGAAATAATTTTTATACTTTATTTTGTGTCGACAGACGATAAACGTTATACCAAAAGTTATAAAGATTATAAGGAAGAAAGAGAAGCATACGTGTGATATGACGGATAGGAAATATATGAATACTTTTTATGATGGATCGATGAGGTCACCGATCTTAGCGAAGGGGGTGATGTTAGGGGTTCTCCCTTAACAGCAATAATGGCACTCGTGGTAGGATGTGGAAAGTACATACCATGTTTAGTCCTCGGAGTTATGGGCCAGGATCATGCTCTTTAGCGGGTGTTCGATGATCGTTGCGGGAAGGTTTGAGCGAGGCAGTTGAGGAGGTGCCAAGTGTCGCAAGAAGCTTCTTTCACTTCCAGATTATCTGCAGGACTTGCACAAACATACGTGCAAGGCAGTTGATAGTCTAAACAATTAAGAAGGCTCCGAACCTCCATCTCGTAATGAGTGGATAATTGCAAGGCACACCCCGAGATCGAGAATGGTCTCTACCTTAGTATGACGTAACTGAGGGATCTTTGACATTAGGCTTAAGCCAGAAGCAAGCACCTTGCATTGATTTTCATGTGTCTGGGTTGCAACGCATGATGCGTGTCAAAAGTCTACGTTCTCTCAGCACGGATTGGTATCCGGTGAGCCTGAAGAGTTAACTACCGAACAAACTCAAAGATCAAGCACTTCCGTTAGGCCCACGCAAATAAGTCGCAAGGATATCTGCCGGGCCATTCGATAAGACCCACAGATAAGTGGCTATTGTGGTGAGCACTTCCAACAAGCGCATAAAAGTAAGCCACAAGGATATCTACCGGGCATCGGCAATAAGTCCCAAAGATAAGTTGCTAGTGTTGAGGGATTAATTATGATAAGGAATTTCGGGTAGTTAGACCCATGAGGTAGTGGCCTGTTGTGAGGGATTAATTTATGGTTCAGAATCAGGGGATTATCGATAGCGATGCCAAGCCCGTATTATTTATCCAGGAGTCTAAAAGAGATCGGGATTGTGCCGGCAATGAAGAAGGCAACCGGCCTGAGATACGAAAAGACGGATACCTACCAGCAAAGAAGAATCCTCATTTATTATTGCGTTTTTATGACAACTATATCTATTATATCTCTACCAAGAATCTATTAGCTTTGTGTAGCGGCAGCCCTGCACCTTCGATTGCCTCCTAAGTATACGAATGCCTATAACCTTCGAAAACGATTACGATGCTATCGTATACTCCTTGTGGTGTGTAATAGCTCACGCAAGACGAACCCAGCAGATCTTCGTGGCCCAGTGTGTGTGGTGGCTTGTTTCGATCATTGGACTGGAGCAGGTGTTAGTTTCCTATATTGATAAACTTCAAAACGAAGAGAATACAATCCGTCAGGAGCAACCTCCCCGGGAAGTTTCAGCTATCCCCAGGGACCCTACTGAGGACCAACGAATCGATCAAGTACTAGACAATACCAAACAGTACTTAAGAGATTCAAGGCGATTGAGAGAAATAGCAGCATTAAAGATTTCCGGGCAAACGGGGACCGGACGAAATAATCCCTTGGGAAGAATTCAGAAATCTTTAAACAAGTCCAAGAAGATATCTAATAAGACTACGAACGATAAGCGAGACTATTATAGCAAGACGGAGGGGATTGACGAGAGTGAGATACAAAGTAGGAAAACAGCACGCAAGTGCTTGCATTGTGCTTGGCCCTCCGACAGGAAAGGAAACCATTACGTGAAGGATTGCAGAAGGCAGATTAAGATAGATAAGGGAACCGCGCCATTTACCAAAAGCAATAAATATCAGAGGCCAGTTGTATCTTCGGAGAAAAGTACTTTCGAGGATAGTTCCAGTTCGGAAGATGGTGATACTACGGATAGTTCCGATTCCCAAGAATAATATAGAATAGGATCTCTGGCCGTACGCGCCCACAGTACTTAGCGAAGTATTGTTGGATAGGTGTTGTACCCCTGTAACGCTGTATCGGTCATGGCGGTAGAAATTACGATGCTGGGTATTCCGACTCGAGAGACCGCTGCAAATAACGAAACAGTAAAGCCGACAGCGGATTCTCAAGTATAGACTCTACAGCTACAGGGGAAATAATCAGATCAGTCAGACATTGCATGCATATTTGTGAAGTTGACTACAAGGACTGATTGCAACGACTGCCAGCGTAAAACTTTATTTAAGTATGGCATAATGCAGTTAATTGCTGTGTAGCATGCGGAGCCTTGACGCATCGTTGGCGCTGAATTGTTTGAGGCGGACACTATTTCTTCACTTGCATTTTTGCCAATAATGGCTGGGGATAGAATCATTGTGGTTTATCAGCATTCCATTCCAATTAGATTTTCTAAGATGCCAGTGCACAAATGGTTGACGTTCCATTGACGCTCATTGTGGGAAATGGTTGCGATCTTGTCCTGAGCATAGCTGCGTACAACGGCGGATAATAGTACTATTGTAGATCATTGTGGTCATATAGCCCCTTGATCTTCCAAGATGGAAGGCCAAAAATCGTTGACACTCTGCTGACTCTCATTTCTAGCGCATAGTGACGATGTCGTCAGAAGCATCTTTGCCTAGCAAGGCAGCCGATAGTTCCATTATGTGTCAATGTGGCAAAGCTGCCCTCGGATTTACCAAAATTCATGGCCACAACGAGTTGATATTCTGTTGACGCTCATTTTCAGGGCATAGTGACAATGTCGTCAAAAGCATTTCGTCCAGCAGCCGACAATCTGACTGTGGCTCAATGTAGCCGCACAGCCCTAGGATCGTACATAATACAAGGCCAAGAGTCGTTGACGCATGGTTGACGCTCATTTGTAGGGCATAGTGACGATGTCGTCAAAAGCATTTTTGCCTAGAATGACAGCTGATATTTCGATTACATGTTAATGTCGCCGAACTGCCCTCGGATTTTCCAAGATGCATGACCAAATGTCGTTGACGCTCTGTTGACGCTCATTTTCAAGACATAGTTGCGATGTCGTATTTACCCTTTTTGCCTAGAAAGGCAGCCGACAATCTGACTATGGCGCAATGTCGCCACACAGCTTAAGGATAGTACATGAGGCAAGGCCAAAAGTCGTTGACGTTCCGTTGACGCTCATTTTAAGGACATAGTAGCAATGTCGTTGCCAGAGGTTTTGCCTGGAAAGGCGGCCGAGAGTGCGACTATGGGGTAACGTCGCCCCACAGCTCATGCATTTTCCAAGATGCAAGGCCAAAAGTCTTTGACTCTCTGTTGATGCTCATTTTCAAAACATAGTAGCGATGCTGCCTCCACCATTGTTCCATAGAAAGGCCACCAATAGTTCAATTATGACCTACTGTAACCACGCAGCGTACTGAATGTTTCATGACGCAATGCCAAAAATCATTGCCACTCCATTGACGCTCATTTTTCGGATGTGGCAACAACCGTGTCGTTTGCGTTTTTCCCAATAACGTTGACCGCTACATCCGCTGCGGAATGATGTGAATATGCAGCCCACTGATCGCCGAATGTGTAAGACTCAAAACCGTTGCCATGCTGTTGATGCTCACATTAACCACATTGAAACAGCTTTTGTACACTCAATACTTGTAGGCACCCAATCATATACTCATTATTGACCTCCAGTATTGCGTTTATATGTATTATCGTTTGCATCCAGGAGTTTTGTTACCTCTCAATGTCTGATCAACTGCAATCCAGGCGATCTGAGTGAGAAATAACGTGGCCCCATCACATTCCCGCGCTTTTGGCCAGCAATTGACGGCATGTCGATCATTTGACTAGATTTTCGTAAATATCGCTTGACCTCCACACCATTCCTTATCCAGCTCCTGCTGCTCGGTTTCCGTGACGTACAAGAAACAATTTCAAATATCCCAACCACGTGCACCGGGTCTGTGCGGAGAGTTAAGCAGTTGGATACATGGATGAATAGTGCATGACGGTTTTCGTTCAGATCGATAGGTCATTGGTACTGACCGCTCATTCCATGATACGTATGACATCACTCACTTAAATTTTGTTAGCACATTTCGTCACTAATATTGCATTTGCATTGTCACTTAGCAGTCACTTGCAGGAAGAAACCGCATGTTTTGGCCGTCGTACAGTGCGATTTGGAATCTAGAACTTTCACATGGTGGGTTCGACCCTTGCACTTGCACTGACAAATTATCATATCTCACAATTGTGTCACAGAAATCAAGAAACAGCGGACACGTAGCGAAATTGTTAAATAACTTGCCTTTCGCAGCAATCGGAAGTCAATAATTGCAGTTTGCATATCTATTTTTCTGCAGCAGCAGGAGCCGTCACCTTCTCTTCGTCGGAATCCGATATCTATATGGTAATCAGTTCGACGTTTTATGCAGGGGTATAAGCTCACTGGTTCAACAGAGCTTATTAGTTCAACTGGCTTCGCTTGCAGCAACTTTGAAGAATCGTGCTCCTCAGCTGGTTCACCACTCGGTATGCTCGGTTTTGACTGCGGCATCACCGAATATGACCTGATATGACTACTTTCTGGTTCGAGAAGTCCCTTGCGGCCATTGTGATATTCCGGGGACAATGTCAACACTCTCTATATGCTCTCCAAATGTTGTCGGGGGAGGTGCCAGAGAGTCATCATTCGTTTGCGGCTTAACGACCGCTGGAACCCTCAATTCAAATGTCCCGTACTTCTTATCTCGTTAACGGAAGTAGTCGGCTGCATCCTCCCATCGCGGTTTAGTCACTTCTTCGAGTTTCATCCGGTTCTGCCGATACCTCTCCATGCGCTGCTGTACCGTTTTGGTGATTGTGCCCATCACCGAGCTGTGTTCGTCATCATCGCCCAGCTTGCCCTGGTCAGTCTCATCATCATCCTCTTCTTTCCCATCCTCCCCGTCGTCAGAACTTGAAAGATCACTTAGACTATCTCCAATGGAAACCAGCATCTCCTCAAACATCTTTTTGGACTCTCTGCAAGTCCATCCCGCGATTTCAGCATGTGTCATATCATCCTGCTCTTGTCGAACCGCTGCCTCTGCGTCTTCAACTCGCTTTCTTGCCCCAGCGGTTTCTCTCTCAACATAATCCTCAATCCATTTCTCTTTGTCTTAATTGCTGAAGAAGTGCGTTTCTTGTCATTTCTCCACCGCAAGCTTCTATTTTGATCTCAACTGCGCAGTGCCCCAAGTGCTCGGACTCTCTTTGCTTCTGAGCCGCTCTTGCCTTCATTCGCATGATGACGTCATTGGGTTGACCGCTTTGTTGATTTGCCGTATCTGCCAGCCAGATGTCGTAAAAAGTACTTTTTCGGAGCATTGATCATTGTAGTTTGCGTGGAATTTGTTGTAGGGCGTGGTGTTGGATGTTGCAAGTTATGGACAATATGGAGGCAAGATGCGTCTTTTATGTCAAGGTTGGTACGTTTACTCATCTTGAACAAAGCAAAATCTCCCTCTTGACTGTCAATAAATCAGGAAGAGTGACGCTAACAGTACATCATGACATGATTGTTAGCGTCATTTTCATGCAATATCCCAGGGATTATTTGAGACAAACATCAGCAGACGTCCGTTTCCTCCAAAGACATCCGATTGATATATACCAACAAGATGATTCCGGCGGTCGTACACCGCAGTTTATCCCTGTTACCAAACAAACAACATCAGAATGACTTTTTGCAAATTGCAGGGCAGTGGGAAACCCCTGCAACTTGCAGCCATACTCAGCAGGATTCATCTTGAGCATAATGATCATGTTGGCTGCTACTTATTCCATTCTGACAAGAAGCTAACTATATTGTCCTCAGGGCTTCCCACGTCCTCTCGTTATCATCTTCCTCTCCTTTCCCTCACCAGCACATCATGGATACACAACTACCTCCACCAGGTGGGAGCGGATAGAATACCGGCCAATTGGCGGGCGCTACCACTGATATGGACATCCTTGGCACACAACAAGAGCGCAGACACAAGGTAGTTCACCACAACGCTGCAGATGCAGCCACAAAGCATACGACCCAGAATGCACATTTAAAAATGGTCCGCAAGACTTGAAGCAGCAAAAATATGAATCAGCATGATGTGGGATATGAGTATATCCATATTGAGGCAAAGGGCGGTTAATTAACTGTATAATGGACACTGGGTGTCCTTAGAAAGCTAGGTAACGAATGTATTTCTGCCCGTAACGGGAAACCTCCATGATGGGGAAAGGCATTGTCCCGCACAGTCCAAGAAATCGAACATCATGATGTCGTCACCTCTAGGTTTTTTGCAGATGCATTTCCTGATACGTGTCCCCGTGAGTGGACGAAGCAGGCATCAATCGTCTTAGAGCAAGCTACAGAAGCGTATATGGTAGAGGTAACAGCTTGATTTCATTGATAGATGCAGCAACCAATGTCTTGTAGGTGATCAATATGTCTGCAACTATGGCAAGGCAAGGAGGTCAGGTACAGCTGGAACCAACTGACATGCGCCTGGCGTTGAATATGGCCATAATCGCCAAAGAATGCATTTTGCCCGCCACAATTAAGGAAAAGCAATACCTCATTTAAAAACCACGCGCTGAGGTCTGAGAACAGAACAAGCGGGGTGTTGAATTTCCTGGGCACAAAGAGGTGAAGGCTGCGATACAAAGGCACCCAGCAATGTTTCTTCAAAACCAAACGGCCGGCTGCCTGCCTTGCCAAACTGGCACAGCAAAGAATCCGCAGACAAGCTGGAGACGCAAAGGAACAAGTTCACCACTACCCGACCGACGCAGAGAGCCGACTCCAGAGCCGACTCCCCCACTGCACGGCATGCCACCCGCCCCAACCGGCAACACTTCCAGAGTTCAACATTCTTGAATTGTCAGTTTGCCCTCCGGATATACGTATTCGAATTCAGCTGTTCCCTGTGCTGAATTTTCCGATGATGAGGAAACTGAGCACGATACCAATTTTGATCCAGATATGCTGACTGATGAAGGTTAATACACTCTCTGTGGTGTGGTAATGCAGATAACAATCATTTTGAAGACAAGAGCAGTGGATTGAGCGATCCTGCAACTGATGACGTGCATTGTGCAAAAGACATGGGATTTTGGAGATTATTATTGAATATATCTATCTATTATTAAAGAACAACGTAGTGATCAAGAAGAAAGTAGATAAAAACGCCAGAAAGGCAGCCAAAACAATGTGAATGATGGACTATGCCAAATTAAATGATTGCATATTCATCAGCAAAAAGTGAAATGGCATTCTGAGTATTCTGAGCATTTCGAAATTCAAATTTGCCTTTTCTCATTCATGCAGTGTACTCTAGCTGGAAATATACTCAGTAAAGTTGTTTTCATACCTTTGCAGGATTTTCAAACTTGGCATAGTATTCCCAAAAGGGTATAGCTTGGTCTGTGATATTGTTTTATAGTGGAAAGTTATTCTATTTTTAAAAATGAAATATGTAATCAACATACTATCGCTTGCTTAGTAAAATTATGAAACATTTCGTTTCTACATCTTCATGACAAATCATAATGAAACTTAACATATTTGGAATACTTCCAGCTATAATCAAGAAATAACTGAATATCTTCAATAATAGTTCCTATTTGAGTTAGTTTGTTGTTGAATTGTCATTTTGAAATAGTAATGTAAAGTTTCATGTGATGACTCAGCAAAGTATTCTATGTTCATTACATTTTTCAAAAAAAAAGTAGCTGACTTTAATCAATTGAGAAATGTATACAACTAGGCTATACCTGTTTTGGAACACTATACCAAGTTTGCAAATCCCGTCAAATTGTGGATGCGATAATGCTGAGTATCATTCGGATTACTGGACCCAACAAAATTGACCAAACGCGAACTTGACGTTCAACAATGTTCACAATGCTCAGAATGCTCAGAATACATTTTACACTTTTTGCTGATGTTGCAGATACAGCCATGGCAAAATAAGCGTCAACGGAGAGTCCAAGATATTTGGTCATGCGTCCTGGGAAATCACACCTCCAAAATGTTGTAGTCAGTCATAGAGGAATTTGTGGCTGCCTTTATAGGCAAAACAGATTGCCATTCCCTCCATGCCCGATCATGAAAATGAACATCAACGGAGTGTCAACAAGTTTTGGTCATGCGTCCTGGGAACTCACACCTCCCATAGGTTGTAGTCAGTCATAAAGGAATCATTGGCTGCCTTTATAGGCGAAACAAAGTGCAGTACCCTCCCTGCTCCATCATTAAAATGAGCGTCAACGGAGTGTCAACTATTTTTGGTCATGCGTCCTGGGAAATCACACCTCCGATAGGTTGTAGTCAGTCATAGAGGAATCATTGGCTGCTCTTATAGGCAAAACAGGTTGCAAGAAGAAATATCGTTGACGCTCTGTTGACGCTCTGTTGACTCTCATTTTCAGGATGTGGTTCGGCTCGTGAGTATGCTTGTTTTGAATCTCAAGGCGGCTAATACATCGAAAATGAACTGTGATGTACCACTGTCAATATTTCACGATGAACACAAGGATATCTGAATGCACCCATAGATGTGAAACCAGAAACGTAGAAACAGAGATTGGAACCGATGGGTGTAGCCAAACTCATTGTAACCCGTGGGTTGCCTGGTACGGGTCCGCAGTGGGCCTGCCAACAGTCAGCGGGTCAGGTCTTTGGACGGGTCTGAAACCAAACCGACACGTTTGTTTGGTCGTAATCCGGACCTGTTGATAACGCTATGCGTGTCGCAAGGTTTTCGGATCGCTTAGTGTTTATTCTGTTTCTGGGGGTTGTATTGGTTTTCTGTTATTCGTAGTATTATGGAACACCAGCCATGCGTTGTTTTTGTAACTCCTGGCGCGTACTGAACCTACTTTTGATGGTGTTGAGGCTCAATAAATCTCTCAAGTTGGCTGACAGTATTGTGAGCATACACACCAAGCCGCTCAGGCCCAGCAACACCTGATGGCCCTTTCTACAGTGCAGACTCAACTGCTCGCATGTTGTCAACACTGCCAGAGCTGACCCCTCTCTGTTGCCCTGAATTATCTTGCCGAAAGATGTTCACCATCAGGAAAAAGCGAACCTAGTTTCCCATTCCGGACCCCACCCACTGACCTTAGCCAGGTTCCGCAACATCTTGAAATAGGCTGCCACTTCATTGTCATAAATCAGGATTCTGGAAGATCATTACATTGTTGTGATGACCATTTGCAACACTTATTATGTGAAATCTCTCTGCCAATTGCACGTTGCTGATATCGTACTGGGAGATCATTCTTACTAACCTTGAACCCCTGCAACCTTATTTCTTTTGCTTAAACTGTATTTGCAGCCTGATCACCATCACCATCACTATCACCATCCCCATACCATCCCAATCCCCACCACCCTGACAACTATTTAGACCCCTGAAGCCATATTTCACTTTCTCCATCCTCCCTTTGCATCACCCCCATCACCCAGGCTTCCACAATGTACGAATTTGCAATATGACGCCATATAGCAACTGGCTTCTCTACTGCTGTCTGTCTTCGAATGCAAAATTGTGCCAATCAACTCTGATGGATTCAGTGGTACGCACTGTTGATTCGCCGCATCGGGCACATCAATGCACTGCAAGGGTACCGGAGTATGTCCATTATTGGCAATCAATTTGCTGTTCAACTACACCTCCAGGCTGCCGGACCCCTTCCGACCTTTGCAGATCGAGTCTGATTCACTTGCTTGTAGACTCAATGAATGTCTCTCGTCGGGTACATGAAGATAGGGCAGGGACACCAAGATACATCAATCGATATCTTTCGATTTGCTGCTGCTCTGCTTCTCCAATCCACACGGTCGACCCATTTCGAAGATTTCCAGATCATCTCTGATTGACTTGATGGTATGCTAAATCGATCCGGCTTGATTTAGCTGGTGCAAGGATGCTGCGGTACATCTATGATTCACTTTTCATTCGCTGTTCTTCCTCCTCCTCCTCCTGTTACTCCTCCTCCTCTTCCTCCTAATGCTCCTCATCCTGGACCTCCAGGCCTGACGTGTTTCGAACTTTTGCAGATCAGCTATGATTCACTCGCTAGTATGCTCAATCCATTCAGCTTGACAAATACTTTGAGATGAGGCAAGGACGCTGCTGTATGTCCACTATTGGCTCTCGATTTGCTGCTATTCACCTCCGTCTCCTACTCCTCCTGCCGGGTGGACCTCCTTCAATCTTTTGCAGATCGACTCTGATTGACTCACCAGTAGGCACCATCGATTCCTTTGGTCGAGTACATCAAGATGGTTCGATGACGCTGGGGTATGTGCAATATCGACTATCAATTCGCTACTCTCCTTCTTCTCCACGTCCTCCTCTTCCCCACCACCACCACTCAGCTTGGCGCAGCACTGAGCGACGGCGCGTGTAGGAAATACAGGGATGATGATGATGGAGTGGGCGACGGCGGCATGCAGAGAGAGAGAGGTAACTAATCCTATCATTATACGACGAATTAAACACTCAATCTTTCCGCGCTTTCTCTCTGACTAGCTCAATTGGAGGTGTCAAAGATCCAAGCAATTGAGTGAATCCTCACGGCCAGGTAGTATTATTCCTGCTAACCCTCTTCCTACGCTCCTCACGCCAGAGCCAATTTTTTTCACAATTGCTTTTTGAATACCACCAGAGGCGCGGCTGAGTGTTGATGATGGGTCTTCTGCCTTCTAGCTCCACCATATCATCACATCACCCTCCAGTGCTGCCCCATTTGGATTGCTGCCTAGCAGGTGTTGGTGTGGGACCCCTGATTCTGGTGTCAGAGATAGATTGTTGTTTAAATAGAACTCATATACAAGTAATGAGTGGTTGAGAAATTCCAATTGTGAATTTCTGACCTGGATAGAGCAAAATGCTCGTTGAAATGATTAATTTCCACTTTCTGGGGCGAGGTTTCTGTGGTTCATGAAATGATTGCAAATACTCCCCGAACATTCAGAATCATTAGAGCAACGCCATATGTCAGGGAAACCTCAATTCCATTTTTTTGGGGTTTGTGGCTACAATAAGCTAACTAAGTTTAATGGAGCAAATTTGGTTTTTGCTGATGACCTCAGACAGCTGGCGACCGAAACATATCATGTTACCTCATCCTGATCACATTCAAGTTGCACTACAGAAGATTCTGACTATTTGCAGTGTGCCCCAATGCGGTGAACCTGCCCAGTGACATGAAATATACTCCAAGAAAGAATGTGTTGAACATTTGGACATGTTTCCCAGCCTCGAACACGTTCAAATCATCACAGAGTCGGAGTCTCAACTACCACCACCTCGTCACCTGTTGACAGAATTGTACCCCAGCTCAGGCGCTCCACTGAGCGATTTCATTATTGACCCATGGGAGCGGGACACTCAGGGCTACCTTGAGACGATCGTACAAATCAGTCTCCAGTACCCTATTGCGACAAGTGAAGAGTACAAATACATCCCATGTGGGATCAAAAAGAACGGTATTAAGACTTACTATGACAACATGCTGATGGAAGAAAATACCACGCTGTGTTTCCCAAGCTTCAGAAATGGGGATGACATCCAGAAGCTTGTGCCTAGCATGCCTGGTGATCTGGCTCCCGGGGGGTGGGAACTACACAATCTCATAGATATGATCTGGAAAGACAATAACCAATGCCGTATCAAATCCTGGAGTTGAGACGTAATGAGAAGCATGGGATGGTTGATGTGGCAGCAAGCCTACAGAGCGCATCTCATTTACGCCCCGCAGTGTTGCTTCATGGGTAATTCTCCACCAAACTGCTTGTATACTGAAATGCACACTGCGGACCTGTGGTGGGAGACACACGTATGGAGAAACACCTGAGGATAATCACCTGCTAATCAATGTTAAGTTCAATCTCAGAGTGGGGGATACACTGGTTCCCTGGATCTTCATGTCAGACAGAAGACATCTCTTGAATTTTGCTGGTGACAAGAAAGAGTGGCCCGTATATATGACAATGAGGAATCTATCGGCAAAGATTGGCCAAATGCACTCAACCCACACTGTCGTATTGGTCACTCTCTTCCCGGTGCCAATTCAGAACCACAATATTCCTCTGATGCGGCTTGAAGCGCAGCGGCAAAGACTCTGACAGGTGATGACTGAAGTACTCAAGTGGGTTCTCCAGCATCTCACCTTCAAAAAAAATCCCAGTGCTGAGGATGGGTATTACAATGTCCACCATGCAGCTGGTAACTGTAGGCGTTGGAAGCTAGATTTACCAGCGTTCGTGTAATGGAACAGCTGCACGTGACGTGTCCAGGTCCGGGGAATACCCGCTTGATATTATCGGCTCGCCACGAGCCTTTGATCTCTAGCAATAATCTTATCTGAATCTACCTTTATATTACTTCACAATAAGGACATCCACGTATGCAACCGTATCCACCGATATACCATCCTACAAGGACGTACACGGGCGTGTGTCTTTACACTATGATCGATCTTGAATTGCAGATACATTTCACATGATGGATTTCATGAATTACCACTTTCTGACATGTCACGACACGCAATCTACGCGCGAGATGTTATACAGTTAGAGAGCACTGATTGCATCAGGGAAGTGCCTTGATATATCTATTGAATTGAGGTTAACGGTGACAGACGATTTCGTGTGGATTCTGGAGGCGAATCAGTGAGAGAAGCGTCGCGACACCGACGAATGAGACATCATCCAGACTTGAGATCCAGGAATCGCAGATACAAAGGAGGCAGGTATTTTCCACCAAATTGAGGTCAACGATTGCAGAGACAATTCCAAGTTGATTCCAGGCCACCCGGCAAGGAGATGCGTCAGCGACTAAGTCAGTCGAGGCCAATTGCAGTGAATTAATCATACGAAAACTCGAAAACTATCAATCACGGCATCAATGATATTCTATAAGTTACATTCGAAATGAGTCAATTGACAATCACAGGGAAGATGGCAGAGGCTGGGCATACATATGAGTCGCGTCACCACAAATGCCGAAGCTGGCTATTCTTCTGAGGCAGTTTATGAATTACGTGTGATTAACGTCGATCCACATCGCGGACAGCAGTTGCAATCCGATTGACTTGTCCACAACTCGATAGTCATCTGCGTTACGGCTGCTGCCAGGAGTTTACCGCAGCGTTTATGGAAGTCTTACAAGGCTATTTATGGTCAGCGGGTCAATTAGGCCACTGTGATTACCCATACGATTACCAGTATCATTTGTGTATCGACTGGCAGAGTTCCAGATAGTGCAGTAGCGATCGCAGATCGTGTGGCAGCTCCGAATGGGACGTATGATCACCACGAACGTTCTGATGTGCCTAGCGGTTACGATTAGCGATTAGTATTGTCAATTATCCCAATCAGCACCTCATTGGACGACCGAATCGGAAGGTTGTTAGAGAGCCATCTGCGCCAATTCAATTCTATTTCGTCAAATATTCAGCGCCAGCTGATCAATCGCGAACAAGTGAATACAGATGTGTGCCCATATGATGCCATACAAAGAAGGTTTTTAGGATTGCAGTAGAGATGATTTTGATTTGTAGCCGGGATTCTCAGGATCCACAGGGCTACTGGATGGACCGTCTGGGAAGTCTCAGGAGACCAGCGGATTCAGCATATATTTAAGGTGCACGGAGGTTCAATTGATGTGTCATATCCCCACATAGGAATGGGCAGTATTTGGTTGTCAGACAGTCCCAATTTGGAGTGACAAGTGTGTGATTCGCTGGGTGAACTTAGGTGTACACATGGTGGCAGCCGCGGTCGACGCACAGTGAGCTGGAGAATTGACGTCGACTTTCACTGCATTCAACAGTTGGCTCTGCAACCCCAGGGTGAGTGGAAGAGGTGGTAGTGGACGACGCAGGCCATCAGGTATGCCGCCAGAAATGTACCTGGATCACGGCTTAGGAGGAGGCGTGTTCCGAAGAAGGTGCCGAATTTCCGGATATTCCAATATTTGGAAGCAATGCCTTTGACATTCAAGGGGCCAGTGAGGAGGTCATTTGGACGTTTGACCTAAGAGTGGTAGTTCGTATTGGGCTGCTGAGAGTGACCGTGGAAAGCATCTCAAGAGTTGAAAATGGCACCAGGCACTTGACGGGCAAGCAGGGAGCAGCAGCGGCAACGGGCAACAAAAGGTTCCCAAGGGTATACTCATGTAAATGGTGTCGGCACGCCGAGACATGGAGGGAGTACTGGATGGCTGGGCTTGGCCCTATTGTGGACAACCGTTTTAGATCAGGGCTCTTGGATATTCCTTGGTACCGGTTCATCTCTAGTACGAATTGAGAACTATGGTGTGCAGATTGAGCTGGCAAAACAACGATGGTGGTGCCTACAAACGATGGAGGACATATCCCGGCTATATACGGAGTATTCATGGAGGTTTTCAGCTAAGCGCCGCAGACACTTGCACTGTATCTGTCAATTAACCATGCTATTGACGTGGAGCATGCCTGCACTTTGCCTTATGGCCGGATATCAATTGAGCGCAGTTGAGTTGAATGTTGTTTTCAGTTAAGGTGAGTTGAATTGAGTCGAGCTATATTCATGCAATTGCGTGGATCAGGATCATGTGCTTACGAGGCCTGGTCATGGATTTGGATGTGGACTTAAAGGTCCCATGCCATATGGACGGATCGATGAGTGGGTATTTTTTCATGATGATTGATGTCACCGGATCATCGGACTGCGATGAACAATCAATGGAACACGGATATTATGGAGGTCAGTAACAATTATCTTCAGAGAGCTTACAGCGCTAGAGGAGAAGTCATGGAATGTTACCCATACGAGCACAATTATGCACAGAGGAACTGAAGAGCTGCGACCAACTGGATCACGGCCGGAGATGAGTCACGGCCGGAGATGGATCGCGACCGGATATGGATCGACGACCAGAGGTTGATAACCTGAGGTGAATAACAGGAGATGGAGGAAGGGAGATGGATCATGGGAGACGAATGACAATCAATCTCCTTCCCTATATGAAGCTACCAAGTTACAATCAAGCGCGGGTTTGCAGACATACGGTGTTTCAGCGGCATAGCTCCACCCAGTACAATGCTAAGCAATACTCAGAGCAGTATTCAAAACACTGTTCAGAGATAGGGATTCATGCACCTACATTCCCGAGTGCCGATGACGAATACAATCCCGAATCGGATCCCGAGTCACAGCTACAGCCCCGAGACCGCACAAGCGTAATGAGAATAATCTTTGGCGGAGGTACAATCACTAAAGAGCGGGATGACAGTGCCGGAATCGCAACAACCCCAACAACAAATTACCTCACCGGAAGTGCAGGAACGAAGCACTGTGAAACGCATTCACAGAAGGAGCCTAGCAACGGCGAAATGTCCACCCAGAGAAGTGATGGCGTCTATATCTCCAGGCGATTCAAGAAACCACATGGTTAAGTTACATTCCCGAATGAGATCCCGACTGAGTCTCGGCCATCCCGATTCCGTCTCGACCATCCCGAGATACACAGCTGATACTTGAATTCAACTTTAGAATCAAATTTTGTCAACGTATATGGCACCCAAAGAAGCCTAAATGGGTCAGTCGTTTGGCACACCTACAACGTACAAAAGGGGGACGGCCGTACCGCAATCAAAATCAACCCCTACAGCAAGCAATCACCGTACCGGAAGTTCTGGGAGGAAGCACCTCGAGCGCACTTAACGGCAGTGAAGTGCAAGTGGAGATTTCTCCAGGATCGTATCTTGCCAGTCGTCACTAGCAGAGTCAACAAAGGTACGTGGAGAAGAGTCAACAAGCAAAGATGACGATGTGTATACCCAGACAACTGACAGCGAGCACACATGGAGAACGACGGAAAGCATACACTGAGGAAAGCTGGCGAGCGCACCCAGCAATTGGAGATCAGTGCACCAAGCACTGGGCGGATGTCAAGTGTACCTACAGGTCCACCGACTTGGAGAATGATCAGTGCGACTGCAAGAGCACCTGACAGATGATGGAACGATCAATCGAGTTTGATCTATGGTGAACGAGTGCATTATGTCTACCGAAGCAGTTCCAAACGAGACAGAAAATGATCTCAGCACGTACCATATACTCTGCTGAACAGCATGGGGAGCGACAGTCACCAAATGGCATCGCAAGTGACAGTCACTGAATGGCATCATGAGGGACAGATGAGACAACTACCAAGAGATGATCACTCAGATTTCGCAGTGACCAAGATCACGGTCGAGGGACTCCAAATTGGGATTGAATGAGAGGATTATGGGGAGCCCTCTACCGCTGGCACCGATTGGGATGTTTTCCAAACAGATTAACGAAACGAATGCCGAACGACCATACTGGAGGCCAATAAGCCTGCTTGGCCGATGCTGAAGGAGGATGAATATAACTACTGACGGGCACAGTGTGAGAGCCACCGGCTGCGAGACATGATATCGGGACTGGCCTACATAGCTCTGCATGAGGGTCTGGAGAGTGCAACCGCACCTGAATATATATGGTATGAATGACCATTTCATGAGAAGATTGAGAGATAGATACGAAGTCATATATGATTAACCATCACCGACGGCTATGATACCGAGAGCAGAACCTTCGATTCCCACCGATAAGTCAAGCCCGGTTCATCCGTGCAGAGTCACCGCAAATATGACTTCCTAACTGGCGATAATGATGATTGATTGGCAGGGCCTGTGGAGTTCACAAGGAAATTGGAGAGCTCGCTGCCGGCATCGTTCGTTGCCATTGGTAATCATCAATCGTATATGTAATTGCATCATGTGTAGTCGCATCTCATTCGTTGACATCTAATACGTAAGCTTCTTTAAAATTGTTATACTTAACAAGTTCGAGCGTGCCTGCGCTCTCTTGATCCTTCGTGCAGTGCTTCACTGCATGCTCTGTGGAATATCACTAGCAGCCGGTAGTCATCAGTGATTATCATTGACTCGGAAATCATCTTTCGAATTCCGCTTCTGTGACCATCCGGTCGACTTCATGGTTGTGCTCTCAATAGGCGACTTCAATAGAATCTTGGTTGACTCTCAGTCGACTTTTTGGTGCGTGTCTTGGTAGACTGCCTTCAGGTGGGCTTTTGACTTGTCGATAGGACTTGACTGATCTGACACGGCTATCTGCCGTTTTTGAACATTCGTTGCTCCGTCGACGACTTCATCACCGTATGGATTGTCGATTGCCATCGTGGCTAGGTTGCAGTGTATTCGTGTTTCGGGATTGTAATCGTGATCTCACTGATTTGACAGGTAATTCGGTTCGCCTTTCATTGTATCAAGTTGAGTCTCAGCAGAGACCATTGTCGGAATTGGCTGGCGTAATATCGTTAAAATTGCTGATCATCACATGGCTCTCATCTTGATTTTGGACATTGATGTGAGCTTCCACTGCTGGCATCGTCATAGCCGTCGGTTCTCATTTGTGGCTAGCTGCTGACCATTCGAAGGTGGTAGAGTGCGCCAATTGCATTGGGTGTAGGCGGTAGATCATTTATCCATATCTAACATCTTCGCTTTGCAGTAGGTGGTCATACTCACCGTGATAGGAGCGCGCTTCTGCTCTCGGAATGCCGCTTTGTACATTACATATGCAGATCTCGGCATCTCTTGATTCGGCATTTGGTAGGGTCTCGGTGAACCGTTTCGCAGTGGAAGTCATTCGGATGATAGCTTCGGTGCGTTCTTGGTTGACTTCTCTGTCACAATCTCAGTAGGCAGCTTCGGCAAATATTTGTTGGCTTCTCGGTAGTCATTTGATGGGCCTCGGTGATGGTCGTTTGGCATACAGTTCAGTATGCTGTTCGGTGATAGTTTCCTGATCCATCGGTACGCCATTCAGTAAGCATCTTGGTCAGTGGTTTGGTACGGTAGGGCTCCCGGTAATCCTCTCAATGTCCATGTAAACTCTTTCGGCAGTGATATCCATCTCTGTGAGATCTTGGTGATTATCATTTGGTAGTTATCTCGACTGTCTCTTGTGGTCCCATTTGGTAGACCATTTGGTACGCCTGGTGGTCATATTCAATGCCGTCCGGTGGTGCCATTCGGTTGCCATATTGAAGGTATTCAGTATTTCATTTGGAAATGTTTCGGTGGCTGTATTTGCGTTCATTCTGAATCTAGTTTGGAATGCTTCGGTCGCTATACTGCGCTAGTTCGGCATGGGTCAGGCTCATGTGACTTGTCATCTGTCTGGTGCATTTGCTGGTATACTCGATGTCTGTCGTATGCTAGGTGCACTTATTGTCTCTAATCACGGGGTGCGCTTGCTAGCACTCCTCCGCTTTGTTGATTCATCTGTAGGTATGCTTGCCATCACTTGGCTCGGTGCACTTATCGTCGTTCTCTGAGTCCACTAGTCCATTCATCTCCAAGTGCACATGCTGCTGCTAGCCTTCTCAATTGGTGAATGTATCTCACGGTGCTTCGTTCTTACACTTCCGGTACGGTAATTGTTTGTGGTAGGGGTCGCGATTCCGCTACGGTCATCCCCCTCGTTTCACAGTGATTGCTCTGCCGGCGACTACTCTCATATGGCTTCGTAGGGAATATGAATTGGAAAGGTTCCGTTCGGGGTTGATTCCGAAGTCCATTTGTCGTCGTCCATTGCCATCATTGTTGTGTAGCTCAGGATCGCCGAGTCTGAGTCGGAACCTCCTTAGGGATAGTATTCCCGATAGTATCACTTCGTGCCAATTTCGGCATTGTATTTGGCATTGTAATCGTCATTTCATTAGGGGTTGTAATATCTGCCATACGGCGCTTGATTTGGTCGTTTGAATGGTAGTCGGGATTGTACTTGGTACGCCAGGGTCATCGGTACATATATCAGCATCTCGGCATTCAATTGCTAGTCTCGTAGATTATCATTGTCATTGAAAGTAGGTATATTCGATAGGGTAGATTTTCACATAACTTCTTGTATATTGCCAGGATCAAAAGATTGATTGTCGTCCATCTCCGTGCATCTCCGGGATGGGCATATCGGTGCTCGTGGGTCCAATTCTCATAATCTCAACGATAGCTCTTTTCTCAATATGTAGCTTTCCAACGTGATTCTCTCGTATCTGTCAGGGGTTATCCCATTCCTTATTCTTTCGAGTAATTGAAACGTTCACTGTCTGAGTTTATCGTCGCTCAGTCTGTATGGCGTAGTCGTGCCGGGGCTTCCTCATGAGTCTTCGGCGCTCCTAAGTGTGCTCTCAATTGTCATTCGTCTGTCGACATTATGTCCGAATTGCAGACTTGCATGGATTCGTACGAACTGCTTCATCTATGTTCGCCAAAGGAATCAAAGAAAGGATGGAAGCGGTGGAAGGTAAATCCAGGATGCCTTGTCATGAACAGTTCGCCCACGAGGAGCCAAGCCCCGCCGTCCAGGCACTCCCTTTGTGTCTCGGCGAGCCGGTAGCAGTCATTCAATATTCCCATGTGGACCCCCTTCTGCCGCAACTACCGCCGCTGCTTTTTGCTCGCTCATTCAGCCTGCGAGGGTTACCAATTCTGCTGGCTCATGATGCCGCATCCGGAGGTCCCTATACCGCAGCTCCCAGCAAGCTGGTGCAAACCCCAGACCATTGGGTGATTGCCATGGTAACCGCCTTCTAGCTAGCAGTCAGCATGCGGTCCCCGAGTTGGTATCCCCGGGAGAGGTATGTCGTACGACGGTCTAGAAGCTTCATTGATGCTTGTGGAGAAGGACTGTCCTCTTCGCGATTGTCTTGGTAGCATATCTCGCGCTTCAGACATGTTTCCCCCGCACGCAAGCATCCACATATGAACTTGCTCTTTTGCAGTCCATAATGGAGCCTGAGAGAGAGGTATATTGTTTGATTGATGGTAGGACTGGCAAAGTGACCGATCGACCTTTACCGGGTTTCGGCCCAAAACCGCAACAGTTTGGTACCACATCGTACATTGAGATGGGCACATCCAGCAGATCCATTTGTGATTCTGAGTTCATTCCATATCCATACGGACTGGTAAGTATGCCGCTTAAGAATAGAAATTTCGCTGGTATAGATGGATATTGACTGAGTGCCGTGGAATGTGTCCCGGGCTTAATGAAAACTCGTACTATCCATATCTCATCGATTGATTGGATCCTCCATTTAGTATCTCGAAAGTGGCGCCTCGGGAGGTGATAGTCTCAATTCATAATGTCGTCTCTCCCGTAGCAAGTATAGACAGTCTTGGTTGCCTTTCTTGACTTGCAGTGGTAGCCGTGGTGCTGCCGAAAGTCCAGAGCTTATTTGGTCAGTAGGTAATAATAGTCACGTGCAGCCTCTGTTGCTGTTAATGTAATTGTAGTCAAAAAGCATTGATATGGTAGGTGGACTTTGATTGTCAATAATAATTATTCTCTGAGAGGTCATCGTAGTCATCGTAGTCGGTCTGCGGAATTGTGTAGGTCTCTTCCGTAAATGCACTTCACGCTGTGCAATGCATCACCGCTATTAATTCTCTTCATTCGAGGGGTAGCTTCTCATCGATAATGTTCTTCAATCGTGGAGTGTCTTCTCCGGAAGTGCACTTCACTCGTGTAGACATTCATGGCGGTAAGAGTGCTTCATTCGTATACTGTCGTCCCCTGTTGGAATGATTCTTTTATGTTATTTGCTGTCTCCGTAGGCATGCTCCGATCGAGAGGTACGATTGACCATAGGATGCTTCTGCAAGTCGGCTTCTTCGAGGTTGCTAGAGCTGTAGGTGTACACGCCAATTGAAGTAGGTGCACTTGATTCAATTAGAAGGAATGTAGTCATCACTGTGCTGACTCATGAATCGTCTCTCGCCTTCGCCTTTGGTTCTCGGTATTGTCCATTCATGGGTAGGATCACACCGTCCATTGCAGCATCTCGAGTTGATGATGGTGCTCAATTGACTCGTAGGAATTGTATTCGAACTTGATTAGGTTAATTGTGTACGATTTCTGTCGTTGGCAGGGTCGAATAGTTGTTTCTCGTACTCGTGATACTCGTCGTAATTGCTGGTGATGCGCTGCCTGCACCAATTGTTCTCTAAACTCAACTTCGCTGCCGTCAGGTGGCTCAATTGGATGACGGAACAATCAAGGCTCTGTGCTTGGCCGTAATGATGCGTCGATATCCCGTTTGGATGGCAGTATTCTCAATTGTTGACTTCGTGACGTCGCACGTCGGAAAAGGGGTAACCTCGCGAAATCCCGTGAGCAAAACGTATCCATTCACTGAAAAAGCGATAATAGTGTAAGGGCACGTACGCCTAAGTTCGGCCTCATAGGCATACGGATGGTAATTATAGGTATACAGTTGCAAATGTGGATGCGAGTGATAGTAAGTGTAGAAGTGTAGTAAGATTATCGCTAGCGATCTGAGGCTCGTGGCGAGCCGACTATATAGATAGGCCGTTACCCGGCCCAGGTCACGTGCCGCCGTTACAGTTATCACTTCAGTTTTCTTGAAAATGTCTCACCACACATCTTGTTCCAAATCTCCTGAATAGAAAGAAATTATCATATCCAGGTGTCTTGGTTAGTAACAATACATGCAGTAAGATTGAAATCAACTGACACTACCAGGCATATTGTATCCTACAGCAACTATGATGAACATTATTTCCGTATATACTGTGAAAGTATCCTTTGTCAGATAATGTCTGGCTAAAATGTTTAACCAAGTTTGTTTACAGATTGTAATTCACAGACTTGATTTATATATGCAGTAATCATTAGAAGTTAACATCTATCTACCCACAAACAGCGAATCAAATTCAGAGACACCATCAATCTATGCTTGTTACTTTCTACATCTACGGTTACTCATGGTAATAGAACTTGGTAGAATGCTTGCAATTGGTAAGTTCAGTAGAAATATCTCCATCAATGCAAAAATATGCAGAACCTTCATTTGAGTTATATTATAGGTATTCTGACATGTACAGTATGACACTGTAAGCAAGCAACAACATATTTGCAACCCAAGTGGATATTGTACTAAATTCTCTGGCAAAGTTCTTTGTAACCATCTAAAAGAAATTGTTCATTGCACTGATGTTGATGGCTAACTATATAGGATTGAAGACCAATATTCTCTTAGTTGGAAATAGAGTCTAGCATTCAACCTAACATTTGGCACAACCCAGTGTATTAACATCGTATACCAGACAATATATATTAAGTAAAATCATCAATTATATTACTGAAAAATCAGACTTGCAATTTACTATATGCAGTACTAATATACTTCCCATATAAGAATCCAATTGTTATATGCTGTGAGTCAGTGGAAAATTCTACCTTGCATTATATTCAGTTAATGAGTGTCACGGCGCAGATAGGCATGAGAATATTTAGGAATAATGGAGGGTGATTTCTGGTGGTGTCGAAGGAATTGTGTTACGGAAAGGCGGAGACGTTGGAAGACGCGGAGGAAGCGGCGAGAGGGTGGCGGTATAATTTAGTAAGATAAAGAAGTGGTCTGAGGTGTTGCGACGTCGGGCGATGTGGCGTG